>ERZ1292632.11-Hain-H43-01um-R2-11-length-249079-cov-8_pt1 | contig 249079 bp, 435 predicted proteins | sample MGYA00564407_ERZ1292632 | MGnify/ENA primary metagenome ERZ1292632 (study PRJEB36523, sample SAMEA6512637) | groundwater metagenome | collected 2019-01-08 | study: AquaDiva: Metagenomics assemblies of 32 groundwater samples | reverse complement strand
CTCTCTTAATATTCTTTTTATTTTCTTCATTAAACTTTTCAATTTTCTCTCTATTATCTTCTGGAAGTTCTTTCTTACTATGAATAATAGATTCTTGATTAGCAGATAGCCTAGAAGAAGTTCCAGAACCTATATCGGAGCCTATTCTTTTAGTGCTTATTGACATAGAACTCATACCTGCTACTTTAGCAGCAGCATCGGTCTCCCATTTATTATATTCTTCATCTCTTGTTTTATTTAATTTTTCTAATTTATCTTCTGCTTTCTTTTCTGCGGCAGCCATTTCAGAAACCTTTTGGCCTAGAATATTAGGATTAGAAATATTCGGTCTGATTTCTGTTAACTTATCTCTTCCGCCTTCTGTGGTTATATTTGCAACATGAGCGGACATTATTTTATTACCAAGAAACATATCCTTATCATTAAAACCGTGGGAAGCGCGAGTTTCTTTAGTAATATTTTCCCATTCTTTTCTCGGTTTCTCTTCTACTTTTCTTTCCTCAATAACAGGAATTTCTGCAGTTTTGAAATTAATACCAACCTTTTTAGATTCATCTTTCTTTTCTGCTACAAGAGCAATTTCTTCATTTGTACATTCAAATGATTCACCAGTAGCAGAAGATGAACCTACTATATTTTCTTTCTTTTCTGTTTTGACCTGCAACTTATCTATCCAACTCGGCATCGCATTGGTTTTCCTGACAGCCATTTAAATATCTCCTATTGTTATTTCTACTATATCGACTACGAGTTCTGGAGCATAGCTTCAACGTAAGCTACTGGATACAGATTCTTCCAGTAAGCAGAAAGAAATTGTTTCTGCTTCGCATCTAACTTGGAGATCTTGACAAATCCATCAACAGCAGCGCAAGTCTCTTTTACAATTTCCTGACTTTTGGCTTTGATTGTTTTGTTACAATCAGCGCATTTAGCTGTTCCATCAACTCCACACTCACAAGTCTTCTTGCAACCAGGGCAACGAACTTTCTTACATGTTGTCTTATTACAATCGACACAATTAGCTTTACCATCAACTCCACACTCACAAATCTTGTTACAACCAGGGCAACGAACTTTCTTATCTGTTGCGATTACAGTGCTAGAAGGGGCATCGCCCTCTGTCTTGACTTCTGCTTTAACAACAGCAGCAGTTTTGACCATTGCACTCTCTTCATCCGTAGGAATATGTTCTTTTGCTCCTGCATTCTTCTTGGCCCACTCATCAAAAGAGATAGGCTTGGTTAGCGGTATCCTGTTATTAAACATTCTTTTACTCCTTTTAACAAAAATTAAAAATCAAACACCTTTATATTCTTAAAAATATAAATAAATCCTCTACAATCTGCTTGAAGGTTGTGCTTCTCTAATTTTTTCTAAATCAACTCCTATGTTATTTTTTATTCCTGAAACTTCATTAATAACTTCAGACATCTTGTTCCCTAAATTTATACCATCTAACATCTCTTTAGTTGTAAATATATCTATTAGATCTTCTAATAGTGTTTTTACTATATCAAATTGAAAAGAAACAAGGTCATCAAGATCTGTAACATATTCTTTTGAAGCTATACTATCATATAAATTTTCAATGTTTGCACCAGAATATACTTTCCCTAAAGATTTTTCCCAAATTGATACCAATGCTCTATTTACAGATTTAGAAACACTATCAATAAAATTATTCAATTCATCTTTGTTACGATCTTTTCTTTCAAAAAGTTTATTAAGAGTCCGTGCTAATGGATGATTTGCTTCAAAAGGTTTACCTACCGCATTTTTCAAATAAAAAGATAATTTTTGTTCATTTACTTTTTTGAAAGTATATGTTTGTCCATCAGAACTCTTATATGAACCAGTATCAACAATGTCTTGCCATTTATTTATATCAAATGCTGCTTCAGGTATAGTTGCTTCTTTTTGAGGTTGTGTTGCACCTTTACTTTCACCTTCATAAAAATAATTTTTATTTACTATATTTTCAGATGCAATTTTATCTTTTATATCTCTTTTAAATAATTCAATAACTCCATCTATTTCAGGTTTTGTTTTACCACGTTTTTCCATATCAAAAACTGATTCTTTTACAACTTGATTCAAATTTTGATATATTCTTGTGGCCAATCCTTGTAATGTTTCATCTTTTCTTTCAATCATTGATGTCTTTGTATCATTTACAAGATATTCTTTTAGCGCAAAATATAAAGATCTAAGTATCTTTACAGAATTTGCACTTTCTTTTATAGGCTCATTTTCAATTAATGATTTAACTAAATGCATTTTTGTATTTTTATAGTTTTTCTTTCCTCTTTTAGTTGCTGTTCCAGTTAAAGTAATCCACGATAATATATCAGAACTTAAATTATTTTTAGTTTCATTAAATAGAGGAGTGCCTGATACACTTCTTTCATTACCAGATGATTTAATTTCAATCTTTTGTTGGGAAAGTTCATTTTCAGCCTTATCAGCTTCTTTTTCTTCAGGTGTAGGGGGAACATTTACCGGAGGTACTTGTTTCCCATGTTGTCCAACAGGTTGTTCTACTGGAGATACACTTTCTTTTCTACCTAAAAACCCAGTTAATTTACCAAGTATTTTACCTTGCTGCTCTCTTAATTTACTAAATAATTTAGATGTTTTAGCATCTACATCACTAAATTCATTTATTAATTTAGTAAATATTTCAGGGAATAATAAAGATATTACTTGTTTTGACGCTTGAGAATTTTTATTACTTCTCATAAATGATTCTATTTTTTCTGATGCTTTTTCTATATCAAAAATCATAGAATAAGCTGCTTCTGTTATAGCTGGTCTTTCATTTAATGTAATTCCTAGTTTATTTTGAGAAATAACTGCATCTATCATGCTCTTTATATCATTCCAACAACTTACTTGGAAATTACCCATTCTTTTATTAAATTCTTCTTGAGTTAGTTTATCGGCTTGATTAATAGCACTTGAGAATCCACCACCAGTTACAGCATCAGCTATTTGATTATCTTCTTCCGTTGCCATAGATGGGGCATTTCTGGATTGAGATAAAAGATTTTTATTTAGATTATCTATATTACCTATATCTCTAAGTAATACTTCTAATTTTTGTAAACTAGGAGCAAGTTCTTCATTATTTAGGAATTGTCTCTTCTTATCAAGTAAAGATTTTTTGAAAGCAACTAAAATAGAAGATAAATATAATAATGAATCTTTGAATTCCTGAATTTTATGTTTTAATGGTAATCTATATCTTATCCAGTCATGGACAGTTACAGCAGTCTTACCACCCAATAATAAAGATAAACCACCAACACCAGTAGCAACAATACCAGCTAAAGGAGCAGATACGCCTGCTATAGCAATTCCAGCCATAGGAGCAAGCACATAGGTAGCAACAGTAGCACCTAAATCCAATAATACATTTGATAATTTTGTTTTGTCTAACTCAGGTTGTCTAAAAGCAATTTTAATATTCTTATCTGATTTAGCTGTAGTTAAAGAACTATAATATTTATTTAGAATTCCCTCTATATTTCTTAATGTATTATCTATTTGATTTAACCAACGATCACCTTCAATTTCTTTGAATTTTGGAAGTTCATATAAACTACGCAATTTCTCTCTTACATATCCATTGATAGTATCTAAAATAGATTTAATATCATTCTGAATATCTTCTACGTCAAATTTATTTATACCTGTTGGAACTGTAATTGGCTTGTCAGTTGTTCCAACAGGTTCATCTTTTTTTTCAGTTTCTGGAACATCCTTTCCCTCTGGCAATTGATCGGAAACTTTAACTAATGCTTCTACAAATAAAGAAGAAGCAACTTTTGCTAAATCTTCTCTTTTATTTAGAATACATTCATTTATTCCAGATATAAGATAATTAATAAAATTAGGTTCCTCTTTATATGGCATAGATTTGAAAGCTGTCTTAATATCACTAATTGTTACTGTTTTCTTATTTTTTGATTCAGCCATCTTTTTAATAACATCAATTAAATTACCTTCGCTTGCACTTGCTTTCTTTATATTGTCTTGATCTAAAGATAAAGCATCATGTTTTTCTTGATACTGTCTCAAACAATCAAAACATGCTTCCTGTGGCATCTTTCCATTCTTTCTGTTGTCAGCATAACAATCAGCAAAGAATCTTTCTTGTTCTAGCCAATAACCTGTTACGCCTACATATTGAGCGGTAATTACTCTATGAAGACGCATAGCGGCTTCAGCAAAGTCTTCTGACGCACCATATAGTTTATTACTATGAGCTACCTTTGACAACTCAAGTAAATCAGAAGCTATAGTCATTTGATTATTCTCCTTGTCTATTCTCTTGGCACTTATTATATTATTCATAATGAAAGACCGATAATCCTTTGGTAAATTACCTTTTTCTGGATATGTAGTTATTCCTAAAAGAATCAATCTTCTCTGTCTATCTTTACCTGTTCCTTTTGACATAAATAATTTAGCACCAGGAGAATCCGCAGAAGATAAATGTAAATCTGCCGTAAATCTATCTCCTTTTTTACTAATATAATCTATTCTTACTATAGGAGATTCACCTATATTTCTATCATTAAAAGAATTTCTAACAATAGAACCAACTGATTCCATTCTTTTTATATTAGCATCAGAATAAATATCTTTAATTTTTTCTTCTTCATCCTCAACTTCTTTTTCTTCTTCAGGAGGACGTTTATCTTCAATTGGTTCTGGTTTAATTTCTGGAGTTGGTTCTGGTTTAACTTCTTCAAATGGAGGAATTTGTTCAGGAGGAGATACATAAGGATATTGTTCAACTATTTCCTGTTCTATTTCTTCTTTTGGCGCTGTTGTATCTAAATCCTTATATATATTCTCCATACTCAAATCATCAGTAGTTATTTCTTCAACTTCTCCCTTTTCAACACCTTGATTAAATCTTTCCTCATCCCATGATTCATAATCTTCTTCTGTATCCACAGGAGAAGAATCCTGAACTATCTCTTCAGCATTAGTTGGTTCTATTGCTTCTTCATCAACTAATGGTAATTGATTATTTAATTTTTCATCTGCGCTCATAAAAATTCCCTATTTTTTGAATTCAATATGACCATCTTTAACTTCAATTTTAGCACCTACTCCATATCCCTTCTTCTCTATAACTCCGCTCAAAGTCTCTAATGCTAATCTATAATTATCCTGACTTGCAACAGACCTTGTGCTATGAGGAACCATAGCATATATTTCTTTTATTTCACCTTCATCATTAATAAAAGATAAATCAAGTGGTAATTTTGTATTACTCATCCAAAAAGCTAATTTTCTTCTAGTTGGGAAAATAAATAACATACCTTCATTTTCACTCATCGAATCTCTACCCATCAAACCTGCTGTTCTAGTAAAATCATCATCAGCTATTTCAACTTTAATTTTATATCCTTCTTTTGAAGCAACTTTATTTAGCCCTCTACCATGAGATCTAACAAATTTAGGAGAGTAATCAAATCCACCGCCTTCAAATGTAGAACGTTCCCTGGCTAAAACCATATGTTTTAATGCTTTTAGTCCGCTATCTGTTATTTCTAATTTACCATCAAATCCTTGTCTTGCTAATCCTTTTGCTTTCAAATCAGTTAGTCTTAACTGTATATTAGAAGTAACTTCACCACCTTTAATCCAAATCTCTCTTAAAGCATCATAATCATCAACGGAAATAGAAGCTATCTTATGCTTACTCTTGGAATTAAAATAATCTTCTAAATCAGCTTCAAATAAAGAAGATAAAAAAGTATTAGATTTTATAGTATCCATATTTTATTCCTTATAAGTAAATATCTGGAATTGGCATTCCTCTTAAAACATCCATAGCATCCTTACTTATTAATTTTTTATCTAATCCTACTTTATCTATTGCTTCCATAACATCCTGTAAATCATATTTAGTTAATAAAGACATTTCCCATACCATTCTACTCTCACCTATTTTATCAATTACTTCCTGACAATTTTTATTTATATAATCAACCAATTCATCTTCTACATCAAATCCTAATTTACAAATAAATCTTACTGCTCTTGTTGCAATTAAAGGATTATTTTTCAATACTATATGAGGAGCAAGAGTAGTTCTAAGTAACCCGTCATCTAAATCTTTTAACCCTTTACCTGTAACATCTAATAATTTCCATGTTTGTAAAGAACGCAGTAATGTATTTACTGTAAAATCTCTACCATATATATCTTGAGTTAAATTATTTACATCGACACCTAATTTTCTCATTTCTATTAAATAATCTTCAAGTATTAAATCACCTTTGAAATCAACATCTATATCGCCAATTTCCAATGTAACTGTTCCTGTTCTATGTTGAGCTTGAGGATAATCTATTCTCAATTCTGACGCAACTAAAGAAGCCAATTCTCTTCCTCTGTTTGCGTCAACACAAGTTATATCTATATCATGAGCATGAGATGAATCACCAAAAATTAATTCATCACGGACAAACCCGCCTACAACAAAAACACCATGTATGGCATTATGTCTTGCTATGAATCTTATGAATTCCATAAACTCATAAGGAGATATTTTTTCATCCATATATTTTCTTCTTTTTAGGAATTAATACCCATAGCCCCTAATTTATTTTTATCATCAGAATCGTTCCACAAAACATATCTACCATGCGTAGCAACTGTCTCTCGCATATAATCCCCAAACTCAAAAGCAGTTCCCATATTTATTTCATAATATTTAGATGGTCCTTCCCTAGCTCTTTCCGCAGCTACAGAATACATAGGTAATTGTCTTTTATAGTTTTCTGTATCCTGCATTTCCTCCCCGACCCCATCAGGACCATATATAGGGAAAACTCTTTCTTCTGCCGACAGGTCCATTCTTGCCCAAGGACCATTAGGAGAGCTATCTATAGCCCCACGATAGGCTGCTTGAGCGGCCTTCTCCATTACTGGCCCCCATTCATTTTCAGGAATCATTTTCAATGCCTTACAATACATGTTCAAAGCACGTCTCTGAACCAATCTGTCAAATATAATATCTTGTTCCATACTTATATCTGTTAAAAACTTTTCCGCAGCAAAAATTTGATAATCATTAAATTTATCTATATTCTTCATGAAATAATCAGCTATCTCTTTTACATATCTCTGTTTATAGTCCGTTGTCATAAAAGAAGATATTTTATATATTTTCTTTGATAATTGTATAACTTTTTCTTTATTCCCACCTCCATGACCACTAATAGATTTAGCTAAAGCCTCTAAATTAGAAAAAGAAATAACTAATATATCATGTTCAGCAGATATAGTATCTTCCAACCATTTTTTTATATCTTTATATTCACCACTAATCCAACAACCTAATCTGTTATTAAATATATGAACTATATTCAATGATGGACCAACACCTATATTATTTAGTTGCATCAAATAAAGTAATTGATTTAATTTAATTTTTTTCATTATATGCCTATAATTTTTGTTAATTTTTCTTTAGGTAATAAATATTTAAGCCCATTACTTACAACTAATATTCTATCACCAATTACTAATTGAACTTTTGCTTCTTTATCAGATCCATTATCCTTCCACGTTACCTTATCATGTGCTCTTATTGTACTGGCTTTTTTGGTAAATTTACTTTCAATATCTTTAACATCTATCTCTGATTTATTAGCTATTTTATGCGCTATCATTAATGCATAATTCATAAAATCAGAATGAGTTATTTTTGATTCTTCTCTATCATAAGCCTTTGCAACAGCTATAAGTTTTAATAAATCTTTTATTGCTCTTATTTTTCTAAAATCACTTCTACTTGTAAGAGAATTGTATAAAGGAGTTAAATATATTTCACACTGTTTCCATGATGGACCTACTTCCGCAGCCCTGACTAGAAGTTCTATTAATTCTTCTGGTTTATCTGGAAATGATAATCTGGCTTCTATTTTCATGTGATTTTATGCCTTATATAAAAAGCTTTTTCTTTATCAAAAAGTCTTGCAACTTTAAGGGAAGTCGATTCACTCCCACACCATATCATCATCTTCTGTTTATCTTTTTCTCCAACAAATTTTATACTTATATCAAGAACAGGATATTGCTCTTTCATGGCCCTGCAAAATTTCTTTATATCTCCATTATATCGAGTAACAACTAAACCCCATATATCCTTTTTATCACTGGACCATCCAAAGTCCATAGGAACATCTTTAAATGCCTTGTAGTCGTTCTGTTCGTTATTTACACCCCTTTCCTGTTCTTCTGGGCTATCTCCAATTTGAGCGTTATTCCTCCAGTCATTTAGACTTTTTCTTTTATTCTCAAATGTTCCCCCACCAAATAAAGGATTAGCTCTTACTAAATTAGTAGTAGATAATGATTCCCAGCTACTTGGATCAAACCCTGCACCAGAACCATGAACAGCTTCCTTGATTAGTTTACCACTATTCTCTGATGTTCTAATAGTAGGGTCTCTAGCAATATCATCAATAGAAGGATCAAATCTCCCTGCCATAAATTTTCTTTTTGCGAAGTCTATAGCAACCATTAATGATTTAGATTTATCTGGATTCTCTTTATTATTAGAAACTGAACCTAACTTCTGACAAGTATCATCAAAATTAAAATCAGGATGTATTCCATGTAACATATATATTGCCCAACGACCATTTACTTTCTTTTTCATTTTTTCTGGAACTTTATAGTGGACAAAATTAGCTGCTACTTTAGCTGGAATATAAGAAATAAGTATCCCGCGACTCCCATTATGGACTACATAATTATGAGGGTCGTAAGATTCAGTTAAAGTATCACAAGTCCACTCTTTTGCCATTATTCGCTTCCTTTTTCTTTACCCTGATCTTGACTCCAGAATCTTGCAGATTCAATCTGTTCCGCTGTCTTTTCCTGAACTTCACTTTCCATAGCAGATAAAATAATATTTCTTGTAGCAGCTTCTACAAATGCTTTTCTTGATTTATTAATAAAATCAACCATAGCTTTCTTTACAGATTCCACATTCTTACCAATAATAGATTCTCCAAGAGAAGCTAATAGTTTTTTAGAATCATAAGTAGCAATACTGCTTATAGAATCATCATTAGCAGTCTTTACATACAGACTACTTTCATTAAAATCTACTTTCCCTGATTTTAACGAATTCTCCGCTAACTTTATAGCACTGGATATAGCACCTTGATTAAATAATTTATTACTTTGGTCATCTATATTAACTTCTTGCCCTTGAGTCGATTTGTTGGCATATTCTATAATCTTATCAACAATTTCAGAACCATTTTCTTTCCAACCCAAAACTTCTAAATTCTTTGATACTTTAGCTGATATTGGTTTTCCAAAACGCAGTAAAGCATTATGATATTTCTTTTCATCTTTCTGGAAAAAATCACCAGGTTCAACTTGAGCTAAAACCATACGTGACTTCTGTTTCTTTAATTGAGTAATATTAGCAATATCTTTAGCTGATAATCCATCTTTAAATGCTACTTTTATTATTTTCCCTAATTCTTCATCTATCTGGCTAACCTTATTAAAAGAATTAGCATATTTAATAGAAGCATAATTATACGTAACATTATTATCAATCTTTGTAAATCCAATATCAGTAGGATTCTTTACTGTATCCAATTCTCTTTTTTCTACCTTCTCTACTTTAGGAGTCTCTTCTTTAGCATCCTTATTTCTTTCAATAAGTATTTGATCTAATTCTCTAATATTAGCATTATCATATTCTTTTTCTTTTCTTTCAAATCTACCTTCAGGTAATATCTGGTCCTGGTCTTTATCTCTATTTTCATTTAGCATGTGTTCAGTTAGAGTTCTGTCTTCTCCACTCCTATCCTTATTGAATTCATGCTCAATAAGAGCGTCAAGATTATCATCTCTTAATTTCTCTAACATTTTTTCTGTTAATTGACTCTGTTTTCTTAAATTAAATTTCATAACCTTCCGCGAGGGAATCCCCTTCCTTTAGGTAGGGGAAGAATCGCGGCCTCCTTTCTGTATTAATTCCACACCAAACTCCCATATTTATATATTTTATCTATATTCCTAATAGGAATATCTTTTTTCATACCTTCAACTTTTACATACAATCCTTTATTTTTCATTCCAACCACTTTATATATCTTTCCACTAACCCATATCTTATCTTTAGGTTGTATTTTATATATATGAGTCTTTATTGATGGTTTATGTCCTTTTCTATTCAATTGGAATACTCTATTATGTCTATGTCTCTGTTCTATTATATAACTTCTTACTCTTTCCTTTCTTTCCCCACCAGCAATAATAAAAGCATCATTTACATGACTCTTTTCTAATCCTAATTCCATTCTCTTTATCTTAGTTATATACCCATATGTAAATTCTATATCTTTTATATCCTCAATAAATTTATTCTTTATTATATTCATAAAGGTTGATCCTTTATATTCCCTAGCAGGAGATAATTTTATATTCTTATCGTGAACCTTTCTATGACATCCTCTTTTATGTAATAAAACTAAATTCTTTACCCTATTACTTCCTGATTCACTTCTTGGTTTATTGTGATGAATATGACTAGGATTTCCCCTACTAAATCCTTTTTTACATAATTGACATTTACCCTCCTCCCTCTCCATTAAATAACTTCTAATATTCTCATATTGATACAATTCACCTTGCTGATAACCTATTCCTTCTATATCCGGATTTTCTAATTTCTGTATATCAAAATTACAATTCTCTACTATTGTTTTTGTTATCGGTAATATACTTTTTAATTTTCTCTCTATTAAATTAATATGAGTATCATATTTTCTTTGATGAGAAGGAGATAACCAGACTCCTTTCCTTTTCCTATTATTAAATCTTGGTTCCCTATACCATAACCTACTTCTCCTCAATTTCCTATACATTTTCTTTTCTTTTATTCTATCCGATGTTTTATCATCTAATACTAATTCACCTGACATCAATTCTTTCTTATCACTTACACATGAAAATCCTATATTCTTATATCCTGGATCTATCCCTAAAATTACATCCTGTGTTTTATTTTCACAAATAAAATTTAATTGGATAGTAAAAGGTATTCTTTTTACAACATGGGCTTTCTTCTCCTTTAATAAATGTTTTGCTTTGACTGTTGAACAAGGCATCAAAGGAAACCCCTCCTTTGATAAAACATACGCCATGACTGTAAGTCCCCCAGTATGTGATTGGGGTTGGACTCCTTCGGAGATGTTACATGGCAGTACTTTATCCTGAACACTAAGAGTTTCCTCTTTGTTTAATCCAGGATTTACAGAGCAGGGGACTAGGAGTAATTTTACATCCCCTGGTGTGTTCTTTAACTCTCCATGTAACTTCTGCATGAATACATGCCTCCTAATCAACCAGTTACCCTTAAAGATCACTCTTCAAGTCCACTCCTTTCAGATAGGATGATTGACTTACTATCTCCTGTAAAAATATTATATATTCCTTCTACTTCTATTTCATCATTATCAACCGTATTTCCTACTTTATTTAATTGATCTGAACTGGATGCAGTCTGTGTAGTTGACTTTATATTAAGTTTTTCTTTCACAGGAGATGGAACATTCCCTACAGGTTTAGGTATTTCAGGGAATGTTCCTGCTGGTTGTTTACCTTTCATTTTTTCCATATAAACTTCAGCTTTTTCAGGTTCTTTAAATTTATATTCTTCGGTAACTTTAGGTTTTTCTTCTCTAGGATTAATAACTCTTCTTAATATAATATCGCTAACAAGTTCACTGAATTCTTTAGCGAAAACACCATTAAATATTTGTTCAGATAATTCTTTGCCTTCTCGTATATACATATCCAAAGAATCAAAAGATTGAGTTTTTAATAACATATTTATTATACTGGAGGCATGTTCTATTACAGATTTACCTACAATTTTATATGTATTTGTGACAATCTCATGAACATACCCAGCCTCTTCATCTGAAGTGCTATCATAATGTTTATTTCTACTAATAAATTCTCTAATATACATATTGTAAGCACAAATCTCATTCAATAATTCTTTCAATACTTTAGAGAAATTATCTCCAATATCAGTTGCTATATTTGAATTTGCAAGATATAAAGCGAATACAGTTCTACTATCAACATTATTAGAGAAACTTTCATAAAAATTCTCTTCGTCAACATTATCTCTATCAACATGTAATAATAATGATGTTCTTAATAAATAATTTAATTTCTTATTTTTCTCTTCAGGTGTTTTCAGATCATCCATATTAGCAGACAGTTCAGTTTTTCCGAATAATTTATTGAAAACAAATTCAACTGATTTGATTACTTTAGGATATTCAGCATACATATAAAAATCTCTATCTTTATTCTCTGGTTCTCCTATGCTAGAATAAGAAAATATATCATCTATCAATACTGGCAATACATTAAATCCTAACATTTCAGAACGTTTCTTTAGTTCTTCTAATCTCAATAATATAGGTTCATTCTTTTCTTCACTTAAAATTACTTTTTGAACATCAAAAGTAGTATACTTTTCTCCCTTCTCTGCATATTGTTTATTCTTTTCTATAAACTGACCATATAAAGACTTATATACACCAGTTAATTCTTTCATTAGTTTATCAAATATATTATTCTTTGCAGAAATATCACTTATATCTGGATTCAATATTTCATCCCATACAGTCTTCAAATCCTTACTTGTTTTACTATTCAAAAAATATTTATTAATAAGTAATTTAGATAACTGTATATTAATTTTATTTAAATTAACTTTATCAGTAGGAGGAACATATCCTAAAGATGCGTTTATTTTCTTCAATTCTCCAGTTATATCTTTTTCTTTCCCATCTTTTAATAGATTATTAAATAATTTATTATATGTATTTTTTAAAGAACCAACTAATGTTTTATATCTATCCTTTAATAATTCAGGAATTCCTTTTTCTATAGATTCCAATTCTTTTAATTTTTCTTTCAATACAATTTCTTTATCGCTAATAGAATATTCTCTAGTTAACAGAAGTTTATCTTTACCTTCTGCTAATTCTTTACGTCTAATATCTTCTACTTTATTAATAGTATCCATAGTATCGTCAATAGAAACTATAAATTTAGCTACTGCATCTAATATAATCTTATTTCTATTCTTATCTTCATAGCTATTTTTAGCTACAGAATGCATTAATGAAGCAGCCCTTGCAATTATATTTTTTACTTTCTTATCATCTTCTGGATGTATTGGATACTTTCCATATAAGGATTTAAATACTTCATTTACTTCTTTGATAAATAGAACTTCAGGATCTGTTAAAGATATACCTGATAAAGATTTATCAGATTCTAATAATTTAGCTTTTGTTCTTTCATCTTTCTTGTAACCTTCAAGAAGTGTTGCCCACATTAACTGTTCGATAACTGGGAAATCGCTTCCAAACATAGCTCTTTCTTCCGATGACTTCCAAGGTAGAGTTTTGCCTTCCTTATTTACTTCTACAAATTTTTCTAATTTTTCTATATCTGCACTAGAAGATAAAGATAAATTATTATGCATTAGTAACATCGAAAACGCAGACATAATACTTATTGAATTAAAATCACATCGTTTACCTGTACTTGATTCAAACATAGCTCTAACTACAGCACTTATCTTCTCATCACTTACAAGTTCTTTATTAAATACAACTCTTCTACCTCCTATGGAAGTGCTACTTCCTACATTAGAAGTATCTTCTACTGTATATTTATGATCTGTCAACCATTTTCTTATAGAAATATTAGCTTGTTCTTTACTTAATTCTTCATTTTTATTAGTTCTCAATTCTTCATATTTTTCAATTAAATCATTAACAATTTCTGGATGCTTTGGAAGAATAAGTAACATGAATGAAGTAAATTCTTCATATTTTGCTTCTCTGGAAACTTTTTCAGGATTATTACTTCCTTTCTTACCTTTAGTAATAATTTTTTCAGTAAATAATCCACTTTCACCGAGAAGGGTATTTTTAATTTCATTCTCTTCATCAGTTAAAGTAGCATTTTTAAAAGCATAATTCAAAGCCGTAACAAGAGATTCTTTATTTATCTTTTTAATTCCCTTTACATCTTTGAGTTCTTCCGCTACTCTCTGCCTTGCTGAATTATTACAGAAGTTGACACAACCACGTAACTTTGGATTGCCACTACCATCAATTGTAATAGATGTAGGAACAACCCTATCGGCAGCAGTCATCCATTTCTCTAATACTACACCAGCCATATCTTCAGCACCAAAACCTCTACCAATCAGTTTCCCTAGAGTTGATTGACTTTCTCCAAATAATTCTGAACCTCTTATTGCACCTGCACAATGCATCTGATAAAGAATCCATTTAGGGACACAGAATTGACTATTATATTTTCTATTTCTATTAGCTAGAATAGCTTTACCTATCTTTATTATCTTTTCTGAACCACCCGAATTGGCAAAGAAATAATTTTTCATCGCAATATTTGAATTTGCCACGAAGTCCTTAATAGGAACATCGCCTTTTGATATAAAATCAAAAAATTCTTTTCTTACATACATATTTGTTTCAAAAATAGCTAATCTAATAAGAGATAGTTCACTACTAGTTAGATAATTATCGCCAATGGAATTGGCTATAGCCTCACAAATTTCTTTACTATCGTTGTCATTTAATATATTTCCTAACAATACTTCACAATCTTCTCCATAACCGAATATTAAACAACCAAAATCATTATTTAATATATTTTTAATTGTTTGAGATAGATTCTTAACTTCTTCTAAAATAGGATTTTCTGAAATATTTATTTCTTGTATCTTTTCAAATGCATCAAATCTCTTATCCTTACCTTTAGACGACGCTAATTTCTTACTATTATTCAAATAGGAATTTATAATATCTCTATTAATATCTTCATCTATATTTATATTATTCGTATGTTTATATAAAATATAAAGAGATTTAATGAAATCATTTGTTTCTTCAACATTTACATTTTCAAAATTATCCTTAATATCATCATATATTGCTCTTTCACAAGATACCTTCATTGAATCATTAAATTTTGTTATATCAGTATCATCAATATCATCAGGACCAGATTTATCTTTATATTGAGATCCACCAAATCCTAATAATAATTCATTTAATTCCAAATATTCTCTATACTTATCAGCACCCATTGTTTTTGCAATTTTCTTTTCATTTCTCTGTGCTAGTGAACTAATAGATGCCATATGGTTAGCAGCAATGACTTTTTCATCAGGATTTGTGCTTATGTAACCAATTCTGTATAGTTGAGCAGCCATATCCTTTAATGGCTTAATTCTAGGATTCTTTTTAATTTGTGCCACACCCATAAATTTGAGATTTGTTAGATATTCTACTAAAGATTCATTTAATACTCTAGCGGAATTTTCACTTCCTTCTTCTTTCATTCCCTTCCATACGGAACTATATAATAAATTAATATAATCATAAATAGATTGTTCTTCCTTTGACATTTTCTCATAAGGAGTTTTACTTCTACGTAATAATTTAGAACCATACAACGCAGCTAAATCTTCTAATTCACTTAATCTCTTAACATCCTTATCTTTCATCTTATGGGCGCTTCCATCAATTACTTGCTTTCTCATTTCATAATATTTACCGACATCATCCGTACTTGTAGAAAGACCCAACCCAAGAGAAATAAGACCATACCTCATATCTATATAATTTCTGTCTTGAGTATCTTTAATTTCCTCATATGTATCTACACGTTCACCTAATCCCTTATCTCTTAAATAATTTTTAGCTAATTTAATGAATCTTTCTTCTAACTCATTAGATTCTTTCCATTGTTCTGGAGAAAGAACATTTTTTCTGTTTGAGGAAATAATAGCATTATAGGATTGAACTGACTTTTCAGTATTAGAAGTCAATTTTCTAATTTCATACATATTTTTATTATATTTAACAGTATCTTCTTCTGAATGAGATCTTGTTGCCTTGTAGACTTCTATTTCTTTTACTATACGATTAAGATTTTCATAATTATCATCCCAATAAGCTAAAACCGCCTGATCCTTACTAATATATTTAGCAAAATCAACTGCATAAGCACTTCTACTTAAACTAGCATCCTTTTCATTTATGAATCTCTTTGCAAGAACAAGAGCCACTTCATTCCAATAATTATTGTCAATTTTAACTTCTAACACCATTAACTCTTTCATATATTCATTCTTTTGTTTCCTAATATTAGTTCTTTCTTCACCTGTCATAGATTCTTTTTCGACTAATTCATCAGAATTTAATTTATTATTTATACTCTCATAACTTTCAATTTCTTCAGCGGATAAAAATATATGTAAATGAGATTTCTTATCATCGTTAACATCAGATAGAAGTTGCAATATTTCAGTATCAAGACCTTCTATTCTGGTATTTGTATAAGAAGAAATTAATTTAGTTTTTTCAGGATCAACTGTTCCAGCGGGAGCAATTTTTATTAATTCATTTATAGAGTTTACAAGGATTGCATCTTCACCTTTCCTTTCTAATCCATTAGCATTAAATAATTCATCAGATTTACTTAATTCATACGCTGTTCTAATAGCTCCACCATTGATTGCCCAATCAAAATTCTCTTTTGTTTTATAGAGATAATAAGCATAAATCCTGGAATTTCTATCAGTAATACGAACATTCTTTTCAGCTTCATTAAATAGCTTAATTCCTTCCTTTTCCATTTCCCTCAATAAAGAATCACTCTTACAATAACCATACATGCTACTAACGCATCCTGTTAAACATGTAGAAAATATATAAACTAAATCACGAAATTCTTTTTTATACTTATCAAAAACTTCAGTATTATCTTCCTCTTTTATTCTTTCTTTTAGAGCTACAAGTTCAGAAATCATATATTGAAAATCATTACTCTTATCTGACAAATGCTCTGATTTTAATTTCAATACTTTTTCATCTTTTATTGTTGATATTGCCCAATTTAATATATCCTTACCAGAAGGAACCTTATTAGTATTGAGTGCTTGTCTAATATCTTTTTCTAACGAATCAGCTACTGTATCTAATTTCTTCTGCAATAAATTAGTAATTAATGATAAATCATTTACATCTACTCCAAATTTATGCTCATTAATTATTGCCAATATACTATTATGGACAATACTATTTACATTCTTTTTATAGAATTGAGATTTAGAATGAGATAAATTAGAAGATATATATTTTTCACTTCTATCTCTCGATGAACGTAATTTTACTAATTCGTCTATTTCGTCAAAAGATAATCCAGATTCTTCCCCTGAAGCTATTGTCTTCTTAACAGATAAATCAAAAGAATTATCTAATGCTATATCTTCTTTACCTGAACGTAATTTCTCATCTATTTCTTTTATCTTTTCTTTTGCCTCTAATACATCTTCAATAGCAGATTTCTGTTCCTTATATTCCCTTAATTGCTTTCTTTCTTCTCTACTCAATTTCTTATCAGTAACACCTTCTAACCCCAGAATCTTATTTCTTATCTCTTCTAGCTTCTCTACAGTAGGCTCAAATAATAAATCATAAGTAGTGATTGCCAATTCATACTTTTCCCTATTACTAATTAATTTTCTTTGTGAAGGACTACCTAACTGTTTTAATGACTTCAAATTTTCCAATAATTTGCTTGTTTCTCTCTTATCTCTATCAAAATAGCTTTCAATAAAATTATTAAATGTATCTTTATTTAATTTTTCAGAAGCCATAGTTGTAACATTAGATAAAGATATAGAAGCATCCTGTAGACAGTTAAATATTTCTGCATTGGCATTATTCTTAATACTTCCATATACTTTTTTATACTCATCGTATACAGACTTTATATTTTTTACATCTTCATCATTTAAATAAAAGATCAATTCTAAATCTTTTAATCCATTAGTTTTTTCGCTTAACTTATTACCTGTATCTTTATAGAAATCTATAATTGATAATATCTTACCAATTTTAGAAGTATCTTCTATAACAGTCTGCGCTTGATTATTTACTTCATTACCAAGTATATTTCTAATTGTAGATTTTATCTTTGTTGAAATTGCTTTATAGTTTACAGGAGTTTCTTTACTTATTTTTCTTTCTATTTCTCTTATCCTACTATCAATATTAGTAGGCAATTTCAATTCTTTAATAGGTTCTACATTTACAGTGTTTACTACTGATTTTTTATCAGCATCTGGATTATTGTAATCTCTTACATTTATCATATAACTGACTATATAATTTTTCATTAACTTCTTAAAAATATTAAATTGATTTGATTGTAATAATTTTTCTACTTCAGGTTCTTGTTTATTCTTCGCATAGATTTTAATAAAATAATCAGTTATAGTTTTATCAACTACGGAATCAAAAGATTTTCCTTCGCCTTGGGATTTTAAAAATCCATTGAAGAAATTAATGAAACTAGGAACATGTTCCTCATAATTTTTCTTTAATTCAGCAGGAAGAAAATCATAAAAATTACCTTTATTTACTGAAAATAATGCTGAAGATATAGACAGTTTACGATGAGAGGTAGATAATACATTAGCTTCATATAAACTCATATCATCAGATAATGTTTTATTTATTTTAGCTTTTTCACTTTCTAATAGTTCTCCTATCTTATCCGCAGGGACTTTCTTACCTTCTAATGATTTTCTAGCTAGAACATCAAGTTCCGCATTTTTATATCCTTTGCTCAATTCTTCATATTTAGATAATTTTTCACAGTAAGCTTTAATAACTTTTTCATTTATATCTTTATCTTCACAAATATCTTTTAATACAAGTTTCCCATTACGAAGAATTAACTCTCTTGTCTTATCGTAGAAAGTCTGTAGTCCAGGGTCAAGCAATTTCTTGCCTACATCCATCAATGCAGCTATTGAATTGTTTGATGTAGAGAATAGATTATTACTTGCTTCTCTTAATTCTCCACGAGAAGAAGACAAGTAACCAGTAAGAGCAAAGAATGCTGCCCTCTCAAAGTTATCATGATTAGCTACAGTTGTATTTGCATCCTCTATCATCTTACTTACTATTGACAAATAATCTTCTTTTTTCATATCAGGTTTTGCAATTGCCTTTTCTATTTCTTCTTTAAAAGTCTTATCAGCTATATTATTTATTTTAATCTTCAATAAACGAACTGTATTATTTAGTTTATCGGCATCAGAATAAATAGAAGAATCACTAAATGCTTCAAATAATTTTTCTAATTCTTTTACGTCTTTACCGACAGTAGGTCTGTCATTAACTGGATAATTATTTAGATTTATAGATACGGTGGATTTCTTTATTACGCCATATTTCTCTTCACCTGAATCAACTGTATCTCCCCATTCTTTGGAAGTCTTTTCACCTTGCGTCAAACAATTCTTTATGATAGCCTGCATAGTGCCTAAATAAGGAGTTAATGTAGTTAAAAATGCCTTATTCCTATCTTTTTCAAAATCATAAATAAATTTTCCATCAATCATTATATTCTTCATACTATCATCTCTATCAGCCTGTTCTCTCTTTCTTGAATACAATTCTCTCTTATCAGCAAAAATAGAATCATTAAATGCGGCAAATCCTTCCGCAATGAAATTATTAAATTTCTCATTATCTATAACTATTTCTACTTTTTCTTTATCGTAAAACAATTGCTTTAAAGATTCTAATTCATTACTTGTAACTTTTATATTATTTCCAGTTCCACAACGAGCATAAACATCTGCAACGAGACTTGAATCTTTTGTTTTATTGGCATTGAAAATTATAGCAGCAAGTAATACATTTGCTTCAAAAAAATGAGGCATTGCTATTTGTTTATCAGGTGTAGTTCCTCCATAACCTGCCATATATTTCTTAAAGGCTGAAGAATTAAAAACATCATCTCTGTAGGCCATGTAATCTAACCCCTGACTAGAAGCAGGGGTTTCTTCTTCAGACGAATAAACCCTAGTTAATAGATTTTCTAATTTCATTTTTATCGAAGCTAATGAAGCATCAATTTTATCTAAAGAAGATAATTTATTTATATTGTATTGGGCTAATTTATTTATTTCTTCATTGAATGTTTTCATTGTATTGTCTGGATTATTTGAAATATAAAAAATAGAAATTCCTTTTCTACTTTCTTCATTTATCAATAAATCACAATCTTTTTCATCAAGAGGAAAACGGCTATAGAAAGTTTTACCAGGAGCAAAAGAACCTTGTTGTATTCTATAACTATTTATAGCAACAAGCATAGGAGTGAAATTAATTGATTTATCTTCTTTCACTTCGTCTTCAGCATGAAATTCAATAGCCCCTGTTTTAATAAGAGATCCCATATTTGTAATATAAGAATCAACTAATTTTTCTATACCTTCAAAGTATACAGGTCCACCTTCTTCTCTATTCTTACCTTTCCCTTTAAAAAAATTCTTTACTTTTTCCCATAAAGCAATAGCCTGTTCTTTTGTTTTTATAGCAGGTATTTGTTTATCTAAATCATCAGAAAATTTTCTTACTTCAGTAATATTCTTTACAGTATTCTTTTTCAATTCACTAACACCAGAAAATAAAGAACTCTTTGCCAGAACAGCATCCTTCATTGAATTGTTTACTACCATCAATCTGTTTATTAAAATATTTAATTCATTATCATCATATTGAGTAAATTTATTGTTTTTATCTATTTCTTTCTCAACAAGATCGGGAGTTTCATCTAATCTATAAAATAAAGAAAAAGCATTTTTTACATAGCTTGCTCTGCTATATAAATATTTACTTTCCGCATCTAATTTTCCTAATTTAGCAGCACCTAATTTAACATAGGGCTTTCCTTTTTTAGTATCAAATGTAAGATTATCTTCTTCTTCACTACATGGAGCAAGTTCTTTTAATATATCGTAGACTTTATCTAAAAACCTATAATGTAAAGGAGATTTTTCCTTTACTTCCTTTGTTTTTTCTTTTTTAACTGTAGGTTGTTTAACAGCAGATTGTATATTTTTATATTTAGATATAATATTAGTTATTGAAGACTTCCAGTCAGTTCCTAATAACTTATTGCAATTTTCTATATCTGTTTTGTAAGTTTTTTCAATTAATTCAGAAAGAACGAGGTTTGCAATTATTGATTTATCTTCATTTTTTATCGTTACTCCCTCAAATACTGAAGTTTCAAAAAAATTCTTTATTAAATTTTCTTCATCCTGATATAATTTATTTATTGTTGTTTTCAGAATATTTGATTCTTGTTCAAGTTTAGTTATCTTTGCCTGTAATTCTTGAGGATTTCCACCAGTAGTCCCTGCGCTTTGTAATAAATTCTTATTCTCAATAAGAGATTTGTCTATAGTAGCCAAATTTCTCAAAATCTCTCTTATATTTTTTCTTATACCTATCCAATCATAAGCAAATTTACCTTGGAATCTACCTAATACCTGTTTAGGATCAAGTATGATAGCTTTATCAGTTTGTGCGCTCTTAAATCTATTAAAATTAAAAAAAGAATTCTTTATATCAGGAGTTATGGCGGATTTTTTCATTTTGCTTATATTAAATGCCATAGGCATAGGAGGTGCTCCACCAGGAGCGCCCCCAGCAGCACCAGCTTGAGGTAAAGCTTCAGGAATTACTGATTCTTTCAATAGCTGATCTTTATTCATAAATATAGCCTCTGCTAAAATATCTATATATGATTTGTCATTTTCTTTAGAATCAGATACAAACGCTGACCAATCAGGAGATTTACTCCAATAAGTATGAACAATATCAATAATTATATCTTTTACTTGTTCTGCACTCTCTACTTCTTCTAAATCCTTCCTTGTAAACCTAATCTCTGGCTTTTCAGAAGAAAGCAATTTAATAATAGATGAAGCGTCACTTTTCATGTTATTAGGTAAAGGAATAACCTTACCATTACTCTTATTCTTTTCTAATAAATACTGTTCAGCTTCTTTATTTTTCAATTCAACAGATTTATTGGCTAAAGATGTAATTATATTTTCGCTTACCATTAGCGCCTCCATTTATATATTATATCACTTATATTCAAAAAAATATAATAATTTTCCTTTTATATACTAAATTGTCTGTCATATTTACTATGAAGTTGAGCCATATGATTTTTTATATTTCCACCACCAAAAGCAACAGTAGGTTTAGGTAATTTTCTATGTATAACTTTTTCTGTACTTAGAAAACAAATAGCAGCTATACAGTCAGCCAAATCATCTGTAGGAACATCACTCTTAAAATCTGGTCTTATCTTAAATCCATGAGATAAATACTTAACTCTTAATCCTTTTAATTCACCTGCAATATGTTTATCAGGGAAAAATTCAAGATCACCTCTAACTACTAATTCTTTCAAACTACCATATATCTGTTGTTTATACATATTTGAGAATGTAGTTGATTTAATAGGAATTGCTAATTTTTTCCTTAAATTCTGAATTGTTTGGGCAGAATTCCATACATCAAATGTAATACTAATTATTTTATAGTTTAAACACAATCTTATTATTTCTTTTTCCACATCTTCCATCTGAACATCTCTTCCACTCTCTGGAACAAATCTATGAGTATGAGTAATATATACTCTTCTTCTACGTTCATTCATAGCATTTACATATTCTTCACAATACCCAATAGCTAAAGCATATATATTATTATTTAATGCGGGGTCTATATGCATAAAATAGGCTTTACCTGGCTCACCTTGATGAGACATGGTTTTTATAGATTGAGACATACAAGCATCAACTAAATCTGGATTTAGGAATGTAGAATACGCTGTTCCTGCAAACCTGGCGGCAAATTCCATTTCTGCGCCTTCTGGATCTCTAAGGAATTCTTCTTCTAATGCTTCCCTTGTTATGGTTGGGTTTACTGCCCAAGTAGGAAGTTGGGACATGAGCATTTTTCTGCCCATTTTAGGATCTAAACTCTGTCTAAATAAATCCCAGAATTTACCACTTTTAGGTCCAGGACTTGAAATAGATACTACTCTACCTTCTGGTTTAGTTGGATCTCCACCTAATTGAAACGTCTTTGTTGTAGGAACAAGTGCTCTATAAATTTCAGCACCTGAAGAACCACCTTGAGTATCTAACATATGCGCTAATTCGTCAAATATAACAAGAATGGCAGCAGTACCACGAAGGGATTCAGATGATGAATGCCCACACCTTAATATAACTGTTCCCTTAACAGGAATATCGCCATACTCCTTATTTATTTTCTTATCATTTTCTGTAAACATTCTAATTTCATTTACACTACTATCTTTATTTATTCTTCCCTTAAAATAAGGACCACTCCTTACTCTTGATGCTATCTCATTAAAAAGAATAGTTGCCTGTTCTTTTGATCTTGCACAGTTGACTATAAATATCTCTGCTGTCTCTGGAAGCCCATACATCTTTTGAGGACATCCATTAGGGGCTGCAAGCAGTTTATAGGTCTCGTATGCGGCTATAACACTGCACAGGAAGGTTTTACCTGCTCTTCGTCCGAAAACAAGAACAAGCTCTTGGAACATATCTGTATGTTTTATATTACCTGCTCTTCTTAATTGTCTTAATCTTACTAATTTCTCAACCATGTATTCATGGCCAATAAATTTATCATCTACGTAATCAGATTGCTCCCTTAACCATTTTTCCTCTTCTTCAGTTAAATCTATATCTTCATTTCCTGGAGACCCGAAATAAAATAATTTAAGCGCAACTTCTTGTGCTGTTCTTAATTTTATTCCTTGGCCCGTGAAATTAAGATATTCTTTATCGTAACAGAATGTCATAATATCAACTACAGTGCGAATATGATTTCCGAACTTACGCTCGATTTCAATTTTCCCCGCACGGAGAACTTCCATTAAATTTTCTAAATCCACTTTGTTTTTATTTTTAGCCATTACAATAAAACCTACTTCTTTTTATTTTTCTTGTTTTTAAACATTGGTTGAAATTTCCCTTTTCCAGTAACATTTCTTGGGTCATGTTGAGGATCTACTTTTTTAGGAAATATTTGAGTGTCTAAATGACCTGATGGCTTAATCTTAGATTCAACATCAATACTTGATTCTATATACATATTATACCAACCTGATGCTTTCTTTTTACCTTTCATGTTCTGAAAAATAGAATTAGTTAATGCCCAAAAACTATCGCTATCTTCACTTTTATCTTTATATTGCTCCCTCACAATACTTTTAGCCTTGTTCCATTTCTTTTCATCTGCTTTTGTTTTTACAACACCTTTAGGCATAATTGTTCTCCTTAATTATTTCAATCTGTCCAGTAATTCCATAAATATTTTTTTATAAGCATGTAACTTTAATCCACCACTTTCTTTTTCATCTTTTACAACTTTAAAAGAATTAAAAATATCAGGTATAGATTTTATTACCTCTTTATTACTAAAAATAGTTTTCAAAAAATCAACTGTCTCTTCAGTATTTAATACTTTCTTATTTTTACCTATTTCTTTATATTTATTTAATATTATTTCTTTTGCTTTTCCACCTATTGGCATTTTAGCAGTCTGTATAGAAACAGATGCCATTGGTTGATTAACAGGTTGAACATTCGGAGTTGCTGGTTTCTTACTATCAACTTCTATAATTCTTTCTACTTCTTTCTGTTGGGCTGGTTGAAGATTCTGTGCTAATGGAAGCTGTTCATTAATACTTGGCGGCTGTTGCTTATTTTGCGTTGGTTCATCATTTCCATCTGATTTACTATAAAATTCTTTATACCAAGCCATAAATTTTCTCCAAACAAAAAAAAGAAGAGACCTATTATCTCTTCTTTCTTTATTAGTTGTTTTCCTGCAAAAATTATTATTTAAATAGATACCTAAACCAACGAGACCTACCTCCAGGTAAAGTGTATTCAGGAGTAACAATCATGCTTGGGGTTGGCCATCTCGATCTCTTTACTTTTACTTTCATATCATCGAAATTCTGCTTATAGTCTTCTAATAAAGATTTAAATATATCATTAGAGAACTTTGCTCCACTATCTCTTGGAGTATCGTAAACTAAACGAGGTTCTTGGAAAGCTAAACCAAAAATCAATCTTCTTAAAGCATACATACAAGCACCAGTAACTACTACGAATGTAAACGCCGTAGGCATTGTTGATATATCGTAAGAAGTTCCTGGAGCTATTAAATTTACTTCTTGTAAAGATTCTGCCAAAAACTCTGCTAACTCTGCTCTTTCAAACCAAGCAAAATTATAGTCAACATGGACTACATCTGCATTTGTTAGTCCGTCAGTAAATATAACCTTTCCATTATAATCTACAGTATAAAGATTAGAAGAAACTATATTTCTATTTCTTCTTACTATTGGACTTGCACTTTGATTCCATTTACCAAATGTAACTTTAGCAGTAGAAGTATCAGTAAATAAAGTTGCTTGTTCTCCATAAATAGGGATTTGTTGAGCCTCTTTTATTCTGTATATAGTAGCACCTATTAAATCATTTAACATACTTGAAGTAGAAAAAGCAATCTGACCACCTGATGTTGTTACTTCTCCTTCTGAAACCACAACTACAACTCTAAAAGTCATTGATTTAGCAACACCATCAATAGTGGCATTAACTACAGCAGAATCATTCATTGATACTGGGAAATCAAAAGGAATTTCCCAGTCTAACATATAGTATCCTGTTCTTATTGGAACCATACTTCTACTTGCTACTAATGTATTTCCCACACTATCTTTTATTGTAAGAGTAACATCGCCATCAGCATTTACGCTGATACCATTTAGATCAGTAAAATTAACATAGAAGGTTCCTACTGAACCTACTTCAAAAACATATGTATCTGCCATTAGTTATTCCTTAATGAGAATTAATAGTTTTCAGCATAAGAAAATTATTTATATCTGCGCCGATATTATCACCACTCTGCCTGGCATTCATGGCAAATATCTCACTAATAGTAAATTCCCAATCTCTTGAATTATTCTGTGGAAAGAAAGAAATATATTTTATATCCTGTATTAAATAAGGTGCTATATCTTTCAAATACCAAAATACTTCTTCATACTCTGATGATTGTGTTATATACATTTCATATTTTAATGAAGAATCAACATCCCATACATCTGATAATACTACTTTTAATACTCTACCTATCTTTGTTGATTGAATTCTAAATCCAAGATAAGTATAATTTCTTAAATCAATAGAATTGTCTAATGACAATGTTCCCCAACCACTTAAACTTGATTTTACTTTCATTTGTAAAGCATTTTTATTATTTATTATTATTTTCCCTGTTGGCTCACAATATCTTGGTATTGGAGTCCAAGACAAATCAGTAATAGAAAGATAATTTAAATAATCCCATTTAGTATAATCTTCTGTAGCTATGACAGAACTGCTTTCAGATGCGAAATAAGTATTGGAAGGATACTGTAAATCCCTATTAATAAATAACTTACCCCAAGTTCCTACAGGTTTACTTGCATTACCAACTGGAATACTTGGAGTTAAAGAATATCCATCAGTAGCCTGTGTAGGATCATATATTTCAGAATCAACCATTTCTTTTACTTCAGAAATAGTTAAAGCCTTATCCCATAACCTTACTGTTCCAACTGAACCTACTAAATTATCAGCTACTTCATATCCTTCTTTCCTCGAACCAATAGTTAAAGAAGCATCAGAATAAATAGGAGATAATTGTTTTGCTTTTACTTTAGATACAAGTCTTCCATCAACATAAAGATAAGCGTAACTACCATCAAATACAGCAGTCAGTCTTACCCACTCATCTGTATCCGCTGTCTCCCTTGAAGTACATTGAGTTATTACAGTTCCATATTTTCTTATATTGTTATACGAGCTATATTCTCCGTAAATATAATATTCATTATATCCGTAGTAATTATACATTTCTGCAGGTAAATCATAAAAACAATAATATTTATCATAGTCGTAGGTATAATCATAAGAGTATGTTTGACCAGCATAGAATAATTGAGTCTCATATACGTATTCATAAAGAGGATAACTATAATCATAATAACTGTAATATGGATAATATTCATAATACGGATAATATCCATACGTTCCAGCATTATGACCTACCCTGAATACATATTTATTATTTTTATCTATACCTAACCAGAACGTTTGTCTTCTATTTAGGTTATCCCATTTAGCAACTACGGTTCTATCTAATCCTGTATTTCCTACTTCTCTTGCGTTGACCCAAGCATCTATAGTAAAGGTATCAGTAATTGATAATTGACCACCTACTATAGAATCCGTAAGAACACAAGCATTAGCAGGTACAAAAACTGATTTTCCATCTGACGGTCCATCTCCATAAGTTGGAGTGTCCGATGACAGAGAGTATGCATTTGGTTCAAATTGTACTCCACTATTAGAAATTGCTACTGCTATACGTCCATCCCCACCTGCACCACCTGTAACATGGGCTGTTCCACCTATAGCAGTAACATCACCTGTATAAGTGCTATTCTTTGCCAATATAAGAACAGAACCACCTGATCCCGCGCCCGCAGACATGTCCCCAGCCAGAACCTGCCTATTAGCTCCATTGGCTGTAATAACCCCATCGCCAACTAATTGGCCACAATAAATAAAAATAAATCCACCACCATTACCACCTGCTTTGAATCCTTCTATTACTGGACTATTACTTCTTAATATAGCTCCACCACCAGAACCAAGTGTAGCCATATCTCTTAAATCTCTTCTACCGTATATATCTCCACCCGTATTTGGTCTTACACCGCCTACAGGGTCCATCCCATTTCCACCACCAGTTCCGTAACCTCCAGAACCAGAAGAGTAACCAGAACCATAACCTGATCCACCACCACCGAAATTCACTGTTCCATCAGAATAAACAATAGTTTGTCCATTTATACTTTCACCAGCCATAGGAGAATTACTATATAATACTCCACCCCTAAAGCCTCTGGAATCCATTGATACATAACCACCATTCTCAATATAAAAAGATTCTTTACATTTAACTACTAATATTCCACCCTTTTCACCGTTCCATTCTGGAGCAGTTAAAATACCTCCACTATTTATATTTATAGATGTATATTGAGGAATGCGAATGACTTGGTGAGATCCGTTTACACCTGCCCCTATATAATTACCATTTTCATCCAATAAAAGAATATATCTGGTATTTACTACAGGTGTTTTAAGTAGCAATTTACCTTTTTCAACTGATGATATTTTTATTATTTCCCAAATACCAGATACGGAACCATTAGTGCTTGTGCTTGTATAAAGAAGAATTTCATCATCACCTTTGAACCCTGTAGAATCATTTACATTTAATACCAAATCACCTTGAGTAGCAGTAGAAATTAAATTAGTAGAAGTTGTGCAGATTTTCAATGTAGATGTAACATCTAATGCTCCATCTACACCTGTCCCAAGCATACTATCATTTACATCAATCTGGAAGCCTTCAGCAGTCATATTTATATTAGATGACCAAGAAGTTAAATCTTCCTGCATCGGAGCTAAAAGTTTTAAATTATTCTGTTGAGGATTCTCTACAGTCAATGAATGTAAATTAGAAAATCTTAATCCAGAAGTAGAAGGATCAGAAAGTAATCCATTTTTATATTCATCTAATATATTACTTGCAGTAAAAGAAAAATCCCATATTCTTAAACTTGATAAACAACCTACTAATCCTAATGAACTGGAAAACGACAGGGCGGTTGCAGGAGGAGTATCTACAGTTCCAGATGCTCCAAGAACTCCATTTACATAAAGTTTTACACTCTTATTGTTATATACAAAAGAAATTTCATTTACAGAGGCGAAATTGAAAGGAGTAGTTGATTCTATTACATTACTTCCAATCTTAATAGCAGGACATTTATTGTAATTTAGATATATCAACCAATTTGGATTACTTACACTACCTTTATATAATATATTTTGATTGGCATTTTCTTTTAATAAAGCCCAAAAAGAAATAGTTATAGTTGAAGTCTCTTGTATATCGGTTAGTAATGAATCGTTACATATAAACTGTCCTGTTCCATCAAAATAAACTCCACCTGCGAATGAAGTTATCCTTGCAGAACAATTTGAATAAGTTAGACTTGAACTTCCTGCAGATGAAGCACTTACTAATAATAAATTCTCTGAAAAAATCCAAAACCCATCAAGATTTCCGACATAAGTTGGTATATTTTTATTTATTGAATCAAGTGGGGAGAAAAAAACATTCTGATTAACATCAAATCCAGCACCTGTTCCTCTTATATTATCTCCTAAACCAGCAAGAGCAAGGTAGGCTATTTCTGTATCTGATAAAGCAACATCCCATATTTTAAGGTCATCTATATTACCAAAGAAAAAAGAATTATCTTTTCTTCCTATTGATAATAGCCCTGTATTAGTTCCATAATAGAAATCGTCTTGAGTTATTAGAATTCCATCATAATAAATAGATACTTTATTCAGAGATGAAAAGGATACTGTTAAATGAAAATATTTTAATGATTTGATTGAGAAATCAGATATTACTGTAGATTGACCTTCTACTGCTATTCTTCCATCATCTAATATATATATTGTCCATTTATCACCACAGGATGCTAAACATCTTCTTGAATCTGTTGCGTTTACTTTAATAAAACAAGAAATAGTTAGTTCTGGGTCTCCATCATAGAATTCATAATTAGTTGTAAAATATTCGTCTATGCCATTTAGTGATAATGAACCATTTATTTGTCCAATAGAGAAATTAGAAGAATCAATTCCATAGGTAATAGAAGTTGGAATTGTTGTTATTTTATTTAGAATGGAACCATCAAAAGGCCAATAACCTATTAGCCTTGTAGGTCTTGGTTCAGCATTGTCCGCTAATGACAATCTTCTTAATTTACAGTTTTGCAGACTTGCAGTTCCACCGAAAGATTGAGAAACCACTAATATATCTCCTATTATCAGTTATTATATATTATTCGGCGGAAATACAAGAATGTCCTTCTATGGTTTGAATATTATTCTATTTTCTATATCTTTTATTATTTTATCACAATCTACATTTATATCGCCAACATCCTCCCATCCTTTATAGTTTTTACCAAATCTTTTATTTATATTTTTAATATCAGCATTGTCGGGATCGTCTTCATCCTCTTCTGAATTTCCATAAGCCATATTTGTATCAGTATTCCATGTATTCCCATCTTTTGGGATATAAGCACGGAAATTATTGCCATCATGGTAAATAATAAAAAATAATGGTTGCTCCCAATCACCACCTGCAGTAGCACCCAAATAAGTCAGACCATTAGAAAAAGTTTTAATACCACAAATACTATTAGCTCCAGCATATGCTTCATTAGGATTACCTTCAATATTTTCTGTATCAAATACTACTTTTGATAAATCTTTATTAATATTTTTGTCATTAATAAATGAGTTTAAAATATAATAATAATTATCACTATATCTATATTTACGTTCTATAGCTTCTAAAGGCGGCAAATTCCATATGTCTGGTTGTTCAGCAAAATCATCATCTCCATATTCTTCTTTACTCTTTTTAACTAAATATTTTAAATATTCCATAATCTTTTTAGCGAATTCTTCTCTTGTTAGCTTTTCTCTAAAAAACCTACTCATTTAATTTCTCCTATTTAATAAAAGAAATATATCTTTTCTTATATAGCTGGTCATCTGATTTAAAATATTCATTATCAATATCTCTTACCCCGCCATAAGGAGCAGATAAATGATATATTTTAGCTGAAGGAACAACTAATAATTTCCATCCTGACAATTTCATTCTATAAGTTAGATCTGTTTCTTCTCTAAATCCTGCTTTAGAATAATCTAAACAATATCCTCCAACTCCTTTAGCGCACTCTTTCCTATACATAAAAGAAGAATATAAATGTTCAACTTCCATATCATATCCATTACCACAACCTATATATGTTTGTAAATTTGGTTTAGGGTCAAAGGCTTTACCAGAAAACCCAGACATCTCCTCATATCCTACAGGACATTTCTGTTCATTTTCATTCTTTCCACCACTTAATACTAATGGACCAACCGCACCTATTCTACATCCTACATCAGAAATAAAATAACTCTTTAATATATCTAAACATTCAGGATGTAATATACAATCATCATCTATTCTAAATATAAGATCAGAGTTAGCTGATTCCAGTGCCTTCTGATGAGAAAAATGCGGACCTTTTCTATTACCTCTTATCATTAAAACAGAATGATTACCAACTCTTATAGCTGATAACAAAGATTGAATAGTAGTATCTGTTATTATTGATTCATCTTTATCATCACAAACAATAATTAAATTCCATAGTTTATACGTTTGGCATAATAAAGAAGATAATAAAGAACATAAATATTGTCTTCTATCTTTAGTGGGAATTACTATATCTATATAATCATTATCCTGAACCGGTTTTAGTCCTATATTTCTTATTATTAAAGGATTGAACTCCTTATAGGATAAAGACTTATCTACATTTCCCTTCATTGAAAATAAAAGAGGGATCAGGTCTCCAACAAAACATTTCTTATTATCTATATCTCTAATTAAATCATAATTTCTTTTTACTTGGCCTGTATGTTTCTTCTCAAATACTTCTCTCATACTATTTCTCAATAAATCCTTATCATATATTAAATTATCATTATTTATATTTGATATTACTTCTAATATACTTTTACCAAATATTGATTCACTACCACAACCTTTAGGGAAAATGACAGGAAGATTGTAATAAGAAGATTCTAATGCTACTGTTGACATTCCGAATCCACTTGGTTGAATATAAGCAGAATAAGATACTAATTCCTCATAAATATCTTCATAGGATTTCTTACCATAATTACTATATAAAGATACTCTTGGAACAGGAGGTAAAGAAGATAACCAAGTATCTTTCAAATCTTTATTGACTCTAATTAATAATCTTACATCATGTTGTCCACGAAATTCATCTCTAAATGCTTCTACTACCCTTTTAATCCCAATTGATTCAACATCATTGCATGTAGTAAAAAAAGTAAATATATCTTTTTTATTTAATGATTTATTAATTGGTAAGAAAACTGGGGGAACTACATGAATAGGAATAGTTACTCCAGAAGAAACAAGTAATTGTTTTTCTATATCTGTCATAACTACGATTCTATCTATGGAGCAGCAAGCAACTACTTCTTCTTTTGATATTCTTTGATTCTCGCACCTCATAAAACAAATTTTAACTAATCCACAGGATAAGTCATTACTAAACTGAAGCGGTAGAAAGCAAAAATTAATCATATCAAAATTCCAAGTAGATTTATCGAATGATACTTTCTTTGTTTTTTCTATTAGTTGTTGAAAAGGAATAGGTGTCCATTTATTATCTGAATTAGATATATCATTTATATAAATATCGAAAGAATAAGTATTTAGATTTAATGCTGTTGCTATTGCCCATGTAGCTAATCCATTTGGAGTTGATAAATCACAATGAATTGCTATTTTTATTTTATTATATAGATTTGTTCCCCAATTGTTTTTTATATCCTGTTTTTCTTTTTCATTTAATTGATAGTTACTTATATTAGAGATAGGGACTTCTACTATATATTTTCCTTTAGATAACATATCAGTGCAAATATAAAAAAATTCTTTAGCGGTTGTTTTATCATTTATATTATATACTTTGGCATCTTCTTCCCTCATAGCTATACAGGTGCCATCTAGCCAAGAGATAGGCCCAGAAAGGTCTGTATCCCTTCTAATAGGGCAACCTGCTATACCACTTGAAGGATTATCTTCTAATGCTGAAATTAGTTTATCTACAACATCAACTTCTTTAGGAAATTTTATATTTTTACTAATAACTAAATATTTATTTCTTTCTCTTTTATGAGAAATTGTTCTTTTACTTTGAAATTCTTGTCCATATACAAAAACACTCTTATTTAGTGATAATAAAGAAGATATAACATTCTTCCATGCGCTAACTATATTGTATTTAGAAAAATAAGAAAGAATATGTTTTCTTGTCTCCTGGCCTATTTCCTTATTTTTATTTTTATTATTAAATTTATAATCTTCATACAATTTATTTAATTCATCTGCAACCGCTTTTTCATTTGGTATATTATAATTCTGTGTTCTTGATTTATCTTTTTCTAATGGAGGAACAAGAATAGCTTTATCACCAAGGAATTCTCTAATTGGACCAGCATCAGTAGAAATAATAGGTAACTCGCAAAGCCCTGCTTCACAAAGGGATAGTCCTAATCCTTCACCTGATGTTGTACTTAAAAAGGTATCTGCTGCTTTATATATTTTCTCACAAATTGATTTTCTTTCTATAAACTCACCATCAAACCTTATTTTATCTCCTATATTTAACCTTGAAGCAATAGAAGGTAAATCATAATTGGCAGCAGGGTCGTTTATATCGCACTTACAATATAAAATAACATCATCTTTATCTTGAGCAAATATAGAAAAAGCCCTTAATGTTGATACCCATTGTTTTCTTGGTTGATTTCTATCTACCCTTAATACAATAAACTTATTATCTAATTTTAATTTACTTCTTGAGGATTTGTATGTTTGTTCTGACGCAGGGGAGAAATTGTCAACATCAATAGGAATTGGTATAGTAGACCTATTATTTGATTCTTTTATTTCTTTATGTATATTTTTAGAATAAGAACAAGAAAAAATAAAATCAGAGCATTTCTTCATATAATCCATAGCTAATATATCTATTTCTTCTGCTTCACTGATATGTAGGTATATAGATCTACTTAAAATACCTTCATTTAGATAATTTATATATCTAAATCTATGGCTATCATTACAAAAAAGAATAAGATCAAAGTTATATATTTTATCATAGAAATTTATTAGTTCATCTGAACCATAACTGGCATTTGAATTTCTTTTTAATTCAAGGTTTGGTATTACTTTATAGTTATTAAATATAATTCCATGATTTGGACAATCGGAGTTGTTAAAAGCAATAGAATATACTTCATTTTGATTTGAGAACATGTCGCAAAGGAATCTGCTGACATTACCAAATCCAGTAGGTATTCTTGGATCTTCGCAAGCAACTAAAATTTTCATTTCATTTCCTATTGGACATTTTATTTTTCTGTAATGGTGATAAGAATTAAATTACATTTGGAGCACCTATACATATTAGTTTGCATATTCCTTACAACAATCCATTCACCGCCACATTTGCAATATCCGTCATTCCACAATTTTTCTTCGTGCCTGATAAGAAAAAGACCAAGTAAAAAACCAATTAATATAACAATTACAATCAATTGCATCATTGGTCCTTATTTTTTATATCATCGACATATTTATTAGATATATCATCAATAGATTTGATAAAATCATAAAATCTTTTTTTTCTAATTGGGTCTGCAAAATATAGTTCTACTTTTTCAGGTTTAGGCCCAATCCAAGAAGGTCCATCACCGTCATTTGGACCTATATAATCAGGATTATTATCTGTATGATATGCTAATATTTTATCACTATATCCATCATTTAATTTTCCTGTTGGTTTGCTATCATTAAGTCTTTTAATATATTCATCAACCATTCTCTTACTTTCTTCTTTACTGTATTTTTTCATTATTACTCTCCAATTTTCTTAATTCATTTTCAATTTCAATTTTCTTATTACTCCAAAAAAATCATCTTTTAGTTTTGTAGCAGATTCTATTATTTTATTGGTAGCATTTAATTGCAAATGAAGAAAATCTTTTTGGTCCATTTTACTTGTCCTTCAAAATTCTAATGATTTTATATTAGAAAAAGGATCGTATTCTATTTTTTCTAATAGAACTTTCTTTTTATTTTTTATACGATTCTTATTCACTTTTTTACTATTTGGAACTTGATGCTCATATAACATATCGTCAATTACTGGTTTTCCTATATCTATAGCAAAAGCCTTTCTAAAAAATTTATCAACTACATTATTAAATTTTTTATTATTCATTTATTTTTACCAATAGAAACAAAAGCATCTTTCCTTTCTTCTGGAGATAATTTATGCAATGCTTCTAATCTTTCATGCATTTTTGACATATCATAATCTTCTCCTTCTATAATTGGAGATGATTCATTTTTATCCGATTTTTCTAAATAAATATCAGTTGGATCAGAAAAAACAAAACCAATTTCTCTCATTACATCTTCAGAATTCTGATATTTATTTTTATTCATTTATTTTTTATCCTTACACCAAACAGGACCATCCTTTCTGGCTTCACATAACATTTCAGTAGATAATATAGCTACATCACCATAATCAAATTCTTCTGTAGCATCCTATAATATAATCATCATCTAAAGATAAACGATTAGGATTTTCTTCTTTCCATTTTCTCCAAAATTCCGCAACAGCTTCTGCTTCCATTACTCCTTTAGGATCATTCATAAAATCATCATTCATAAAATCATCATTCATAAAATCATCATTCATTTAATTTACTCCAGTAATGTATTTAGAATTTCTAACCATATTCATGAATATTTTCCTATAACTAAAAATAAAATAATTATTATCTTTTGTTTTTGGCAAATAATATTTTTGCTTAATAAATAACTTATTAAATATATTTGCCTGTTCAACTGAACTCTGTTTATTTTTCATTTATTTTTTATCTTTATATCCAAGTCCCTTACAATTTTCACATTCTTTCCATCCACTTCTCATAGTAAGTCCACAATCACACTTTTCTAATAATCCTTTCTCAACCATATATTCGCAAATTGCTGTCAACGGTTCGTAGAATCTATCCATTGCAACCTTACGGAAATATCTAAATTCACTCTCTGATATACTTTTAATTTTAAACTCACCTAAATTTAGCAATTCTCTCATAGAATCTAACATAACAGCAAACATAAAAGGAGCCATCTTATCAGCAGGAACATCTCTCGAAGTAAATTCCTTAATATCCATATCAAAAATCTCCTATTAAATTAGGAGATTAAAATATCTCCTAATACTCATATTCTTTTATTTCAACACCTTCAGGACCAGAATCAACTATACCTGAATCAGCATTACTTATATCACCTTTAAACCCTACTACTGATCCAGCTTTCTCTGCAACTTCTTTAGCCGATGTATTTAATATATTCGCTTCTGACGCTTTATTGTGCAATACATTACTTTCTTTTAACTTCTGCTTCCTTTCTTTGATTTCCTTCGCAGTAGCAGGTATAATTATCCTTTTCTTCACAGCAGACATCGCATCCCTACAATCATTCCATTTATCCCTTCCTATACTCTCTACATCAATATAATCTTCTGGCTTTAATAATATTTCTAATCCACCTCCAATAACAACAGGAGATAAATCCTTTGTTATATAATACCTGGCATTACTATTATCTACTTTATTATCTGAATTAGTTGTATTTTTATTTACTGGATTTGCTTTTATTTTTCTCACTTTATCTAAAGATAACATTTTCTCTAATGGAGAACCATCTGAATGCTTCCTGTCTAATAATATTTTAACTAAATCCTGCTTTTCTACTTCAGTAGGAACCGCCATTACAACACCCTGATTTATTAAACCAACTAATGCCTCCTCATTCTGCTCAATATCACTATATTTAATCTTTTCTATCTTCTCTCCTAAAACAATCCATAAATTCTTGGAAAAATCATCAAATACAAAAATACATTTCATTTTATTTCTCCTTTATCAAATGTAATATCTATTATATTAATTTTAGGCAACTCGTCTCCTTGAAGACTTTTTATATCTAATACAGCTTTAATTTGCTGCTGGAATTTTTCACTTACATGTATTTTCAAACATATAACACCCAAAGTAGCAATCATAGCACTATAAAATACTGCAAGTAATGATAAAATATTTGGATGTATAAATACCCCTAAATTAAAAAGAATAAAAGCAAATAATAAAATAGACCATATAGCATATCCATCATATGGTCTATTCACCATTTTCCCAGTTGTAATTATTTTCCCATTACATAAATCAATATATTTTTTGTCCATAAATTTCTCCTTTATCGGTTATATATTTCAATTAATCTATCTCTGGCTCTATTAGCAGAAATATCCCATGTATATTTCTCCAATACTAATTCTTTTAATTTTTCATTTTTTTGTTTAGCCAATTCATAATTTTCATAAACATATCTCATATGCGCCCTTGTCTTCTCAATAGCAGGTTGCTTAAATTCAGGGAACTTCTGCCCTTCATAAAAATGAGAAATCCAATTCATTCTTTTATCAGCAATTTCATAACAATCTGGTTCAACAATAAAAGAATTATCTTCAGTCAAAAACTCCGTCTGCCCTGTGCAATAACTGCCTATCACCGGCAGTCCCATCAACGATGCCTCACAATAAGGTAAACCAAATCCCTCACCCCTGGATATCAAAACAAAAGCATCAGCTAAAGCAAAAAAAGAAGGCATCAGGTCTACTGGCATTAAATCCCCAAATAAAGAAATATGGGGTAAGTCTTTATTGTTTACCATTGCCAATACGTTCCTGGTGTCCTGTCTAATCCTTTCTTTTTTATCTTCTGATATAGAACCATAAAACCTTGAAGAAATTAAAAGACTTACATCATCTTTAGATGTAAATTCTTCACAGAAAGCTTTTAATAATATATCATAGCCTTTTCTATACGACCATCCAAAAACAGAAAAGAAAACAAATTTCTTTAGTGGAATAGTAAGTTTTAATGGCTTTATATTGTTTCTATTAAATAATTTATCATCAACACCTAATGGCATTTTTGTTATTTTTGTTCTTACACCTGCTCCTTTAAATTGATCTATACAAAATTGTGTAGGAAGCCAAAGTTCATTACATAAATCACACCTTTCAGCATAAATCTTATGTATACCAACAGTCTCCATCATAGTATAATATATATTATATCTATTTGAAGGAGACATTTGAGGAACTGTCATTCCATAAACTTTAGGACAAGTCTCACTTACTTCTGTATTCCTTAAATGAGTCAATCTTCTAAATGTATTTTCATCTAAATCATTTAACGAAGGTAAAAGATCATACTTTATTCTTATATCTTTTTTATCCTGTAGGCGAAATATATAAGATCTATTCATATTGGCGTAACCGCCAAGGTCAAGAGTTGGTCCTGTCCATTCTACTTGCATTGTGCCTGTTTTTTTATAGTGTTCGTAGGGATCTTTTGCTAAAGCTACTCCATGAGGTTTATGAAAGTCTTCTGCAAATTCATAATCTGGTTGTTTTGGGGTTACTTCGTCGAAATCATCCTCAAATATAGCTTCCTTTTGATTCCTTATATTTGGGTCTGTATCTATTATTTGTTTCTCTATATAAACATGAAGTAATTGATTATCTAATGCTTCCTGGATCTCCTTATCTACCTCTAAATCTTTTATTTGTTTGCCTTGAAATGTAAGACCAGATTTCAAAACTAACGATCCTTCTTTTTCATTTATGATTTTCAATATTATACTCCTGTGTAAATTATATTTTTATTGTACGGGAAAATTCTGAAAACAATGAAGGAAAAATGAGATATAATAATAAAAATAAATTATATTGGTCCATATAAGGAGAAAATATGAGTAAAAAATATAATCCAAGGAAAAGTTTATCAAGTATATTGCCTGATGAACCAGATGAAGAGTTAGATATGATTAATGATTTAGAGGACTTTGATTCAGAAGAACAAATAGAAAAAGTATTAGAAGGTAATGAATATTTTTATTCTAAATTTTTAGAATTCATAAATGATGAAGAGTTATTTAAAGAATTATTAGAATTTGCTGATGATGCTGGCGCTGATATTAGCAGAATGACCGTCTCTACTGAACTAACAGTAGAAGAATTAGAATTTATTGGGAAAAAAATATGTAAAAACTTTATTAGAAGTTTAGACGAACAGCCAGATTGGTTTATTGAGATTGTAAATTAAATACTGTAAGGTGTAGTGGAATTTTGATAAGAATAATTACTAGAAAAGAAATCTTTCTTCCTGGAAATTATTTCTTTAACTGATGACAACTTAACCTCGTTATTGGGATCCGGTTTAGGCGGTAGATATTTAACTTCCTCTTTTATCAAATATAATACTTTTAAATACCGTCGTGCAAATTCGTCTACATTGAATTTAATTTTATCACCTTTTATCAATAATTTATTATCATTACTTCTAACTGGTTCTATATTACCTTTACTAAAACCTTCATGAGTAAAACCACACCGTATATATTCATATATAAATTTAGAAAGTTCAATTTTATCATTTTTATATGGATAGTCATCAAGAAAATACTCTACAATAATTTTCTTGTATCGTTCTTTCGAAATTCCTCCATATACAATACATCCCAACCAATCTATTCCATTATTTACACAATGAGCTATTTGTCCAGCAATACCTTCTATTTCTAACAATTTAGGTATATCTATTTCGGCATATTTTACTAATTTTTTAAAACATTTAATTGCTTTTTCTTTTTCATTCATTTAATCATACATCCTTTGTTTTATTTGTTTGCGGCGAAATAAAATTAATCAATTCTTCTATTGTAACATTTCCCATATCAACATCTATTCCCTTTGGGATTAATATAAAAGTAAAATCTTTATATCTTTCATCCTTATGGTCTAACAACCATTCATAGATAATTAAATCGCATACATATTCATCAATCTTATACTCATCAAATATAAACATATTTTCTAAACTATTGTCACCCAATTCCGATGACAATAAACCATCACCTTTTACAATAAACTTTTTCTTGAACTTTTTCCTATCTATAATTTTAATATTATATCTTCCTTGTTGAATATGCTCTTCTAATTCCAAGAATAATTCTGATAAATATTTATTCATTAGAAGTTCCCTTATCATTAAAACCCTCTACAAATTTTATTTCATCATTATCTAACTTAAAATAAGAATATATGTCTTTTTCATCACTTATTTTAGGAAAGTTTTTTAACAGAAGAATATTATTAAATCCACTATATTTACATTGATTAAATAAAAATAAAAATAATTTAGAATTTATAGCATTTATATATTTATTGGCCTCATCTTCCCCCTCCACTTCCATCCAATAGGCATTTATAGATGTCCCGTATACTCCATCATCATAAAAAGCATTAACATTACCAGGAATAGAAAATATAACTTTCTTTATATTTGAATTTTTAGGCTCTGTAGCACTTGAAGCAAACTTCCCGCTGGAGTTATGTATTTTAAATTTTTCTTTTCCTTCTTTCTGCGGATAACCAAGACACCATTGAGAAGTGAAAGGTTTTTTAGGAAAATCTTTATTGAAAATTTTATTTATTATATTTAAAGATATATTCGTAAGTATTTTTGGCAAAAACAGAAAATCCTTTAGATTTATATCAGATACAACTCCATTACTAATAACATTTGTAAAAATATTTGTATTACTCTTTCTTATAACGTATGAAGAAAATTGACTACCTACATTGAAATATTTCTTAACATCTAAATTTAGATATAAAATATCATTTTTTGAAAATATTTTATGAATTATTTTCTTTTTCTCATTACCATTTTCATTCGTTCCAGACATCCAACTAGGAGGCGTCACAAAACAAATAAAACCTTCATCTTTTAATATTTCTTCAAAAAATCGCATAATAAATTTAGACCATAGATTACCTTTTTTATTCTTCTCGGAATCCTGATATGGAGGATTTCCAACAATAATATCAAATTTCATATTCCAGAAATTGAATTTTAATGAATCATGAGATTCTATATTTAATTTATACTTATTAAATGGATCTATCCTAAACTTACTTAAAATAACATTTCTCTCTTGTATCAACACCATAAATCATATTTTCAAGAATATGTTTTTCTCTTTCATCTCTATCAATAATAATATCTTTCAAACCTTCCATCAGTCTTTCTTTAATAGCCAAATGAAAATTACAAGTTCCACAAGCGGGATCAAGCCATTTTAAATCTTTATTATTCCAAACTTCTTTAGGTAATTTATCTAACATCTCTTCTACTAACGGGAATGGCGTAAACACCTCTCCAAATAGATTCTTGAACTTTTCATTCAAGAGCAACATTTTATTTATTTCTTTAGGCTTTGTCTTTACATTCATGTTGAAATTTCCTATTATAGAATTTAATTTTTTAACATCAACACAATCATTTAGAATAGAAATTATCTCTTTCCCACTTAATGTATTCATTGTATTTCTTTCTACTTTCATTAAAATAATAATTTATCATATTCACACTTCAAATTAGGGTTTTTGTCTAAATATTCAAAAATTTCATCATACCTATTGAACTTACATCCTGAAAGAACAGAGGCCCAGCAAAGAGACTGAAGAATAGAAATTATCTTTTCTTTTACTGTTACCGTATTATCTTCATCGTTATCTACATCTTCTTTTTTACTTTCTCCGTCAATTTTATCATTTTTCTTAACAGTTTTCCCTTTATCTATTCCTTCTGTATATTTTGATTTACTGCCTTTTCTATTAAATTTAATATTATTTAGAAAAACAGCTACAGAGTCAGGAATATCGTTTATCAATGATGCTTTACCAAAGCAATCATAATATTTACTGGAGGCTTCTTGAAATATCTTAACAATATCCTTTTCTACATCAATAAATTTATTATCCTTACAATAAACAATAGGCATCAATTTGAAAAATTTCTTAAAATAAGATATTTGATCTTCTTTATCTATTTCTGCCAAAGTTGCAGTGTATTCATAAATCATTTTAAAAGTTCGCGTTGGATTTAAATCAATTACAAAAGCTTCTTTCTTGCCTTTCGTAGCTGTCCTACACCTAAACATTCTCTGCATAATCTGTTGTGGACTCTCCGTGTCGTCCATAAGTATAACCGTATCAACACCAGCAACCGTTACTCCTGTCGTCAATTGTCCAACAGCTATAATAATAAAAGGTGGATTAGCATTCTTCTTCAACCAACCCTTCAATTCTCCAGACTTATTCAAATCACTATAAGTATAATGTACATTACTTCCAAAAATATGTTTTACCATTTCATTATTTAAAAGAATTTGCTGTAGAGGTTTACAGTGAATACATTCAGGAACAAAAATAAGAATACCATTACCACTACTACCACCAATTTCTTCTCTCGAATAATTGAATGGAGTATTCATTGAATTATATCTATTCTCGCTATCTTTCTCTCCAAATATAAATTTAACAATTGTCTTTATATCTTTTTCATAAAAGAACGTATCACTACCTTTAATCTTCAACAATTTCCTAAATGTCAATCCATCTTCTTTAATATACTCTTGCAAATAATCTTCATACACCTTTTTTGGAGGAGAGAAAAGAAGAAAATTCATTTTAGGATATTCAGCATAATAAGGATAATCCTTCGACATTTCCTTTTCATCAAAAAGTGTCCACCTGTGAGTATTGGAAGAATCAAATGTATTTCTAAAATAATTTACAAATGGAGTTGCAGACAAACACAAACAATGAGAAAAATCAAATCCTTCCATTATATTCTTACTCTTTTCTGTCTCATATCCATAATGAACTTCATCAATAATAATACAATCCCATTTCTTACCTCTTATTGAATCAAACTTACTTTTATCTAAACCATAACAATTGTTATCTACATCATTCGATTTCAAATCCTGAAATGAGATCATAACAAAGTTAGACTTATCAGAATCAAACTCTCCTTTGTGACCAGAGTAATTTACAACATTCCAGTAAGAAAAATCATAAAATCTATCAACAGTATCACTCCATTCCATTTCGTTTATACAAGGAAAACTTGTAATAAGTAAAACATTATTAAATTTCATCTGCTGACAAGTATAAAGAGCCGTAATAGTTTTACCAGAACGGCAAATATGATCATAAAGATAAAATTTACCTTCTTCTTTATTCCAATAAGTCATAGCCGCTTCAGCAGCTTTTTTCTGATGAAACCTTGGAACTAAATGCTGTTTACTTCCACCAGAAATAATATTATTTAATTTATTACAATCAAATTTATTATACTGTAGAATACTGTATACCTGCTTCCATATTACATCAACATCCTTCCAATCGTAAATAATAGTATCAGAATACTTTTTGCAGTTATTTACAATATGAGACCTATCAAAAATAAAAGTTCCATACCCGAAGTCCTTATATTCCTCAAGACTTTTTATATTCTTACTTTCAATAATAGGCATTCTATCAATTTCCATATCACTCCAATGAATAGTCCCATCGTATATATTCTTAAATTTAGAAGAAAAACAATAAATCTTTTTAATTACTTCATCAATAATAAGAATATCAATTTCACCACCTGCACTACTACCAGAAGATAAGTCTAAAATACTATTTATTTTATTGGGAATTTTATTAGTCTTATCCCACCCATAAAGAGAAAAATTTGGTCCATACTTATCAGTAAAGAATGGAACTTTCAAAAGAAAACCCAAAGAAGCAATATATTCTCCAAGAATACCAATCCTTCTACTACACTCTCTCTTCCAATCAGAAGAATTACGAGAATAATGTTTACCAGACTCAACTTCCGATTCAATCTTTTCCTTAATAATATCAATATTATTTCCAAGAAAAATAAGATCTGATATATTTTCTTTTTTAACGTTGGATTGGATACCATTTACAACAGAAGAGAATTCTTTACTTTCCATTTCCCTTTTCCTTTTTTATACTTTTTTCTTACTCATTCATTACTATTATATTACAGAAAATATAGGCAAATTCCTTCTAATACAACACTTTTATTTAGAGAATAAAATACAAAAAGGTAAAGCCCTAATGGCTATTACCTTCTTGCACTGTCAGATAATGGCTATGTTCTCTATGGTAGGCGGATCAATTGGATTATATCTGGAATACCTGGAATCCAACCTTACCAGACCCACACTGCAACGCAACTCTCTGCTGCGAAGTTGTAGTGGAATCTACTGGATGGGAATCATACTGAAAAAGTGGACACCAATTCCCACACATTTTATCCTGATAAGTAAAAGGACACTTAAACTCAATATATCTCAATGTTCTTGTATTATATTGAGTCAGCGCATCAGCTTCATTTGGATATATTCGCATTTTTTTTCTCCTTTATTCTTTATATTATATTCAAAATAAAATAAATATATTCCTTCTAAATTGGAATAGCATCATAGATATCAATTACATCTACACCTTTTTCTTTCTTTAATAACCACTTAATTCCTTTATACTCAATAAATTCTTTTCCTTGGCCATTCATTATTACCTTAAAAAATAAATCCTTACTTTCTTTTATCTCGCCATCCATTATATATCTAATTGTTACTTTTAATTTATTATTTTTTACCATCTACTTTTTCCTTTTTATATTTCTAATGCCCCAAAAATAGAATAATTTATATATTTTTCTTTTTCTCCAATTAAATCGAATGCTTCTAAACTAAAATTGACTACATCTCCTACATAAAGAATATAGAATCCTTTTCTATAGTCTAATGACCGATAACCGCCTCTATATTTAACAACTTTTTCATTGAAATAATTCGTACTCACATCTACAGATATCTCTTTTTCTACAATTCTACCATTATCTGTCCAGCTAACAATAATTTTTTCTTTATTACTTTCCATTTTATTTATCCATTACCCATTTGGCCATAATTCCTTTTTTCATTAAATTTTTCATTAACGTGTTGACATACATAGTCCTATGTAAATCACTTGGCCCATATTTAACTATTGCAGCTATATGTCCCCTTGAACTATAACCCTTATTACTAATAATATTATATTCTTTATAATTGACTCCCACCATCTCCATCCATTTATCTCTTGCCACTTTAGCCAATACAGATGCCGCAGAACACCCTGGCCTATTCAAATCAGCCTTAATCTCTGCCTTCAAAGGAATACCTAATATCTCCCCACCAAAATCCTCACAACCATCCATAATAAAATAATTTATTTTTATATCTTTATATAATTCTAAAAATTTATTTAATGCCCTCTTCATTGACTTAAAAATACATTTATTTATTCCATATTCATATATTTCATCAACCGTAGAATAACCCAATTGATATAATACTTTCTTTTTAAGAATAAAATATTGTTTTCTTCTTAATTTAGCTGTCATTCTTTTAGAATCTGTTACACCTTCTATTTTATTATTTATTTCTTCTTCTGGTAGAAGAACTAATCCAACTACTACAGGTCCAAATAGACAACCTCTTCCTACTTCATCAAAAAAACCAATATAATTAGTGTCTGGATTATATTTCATTTAATTTTTCCTTGTGAATGTTATATAATATAAAAAAGGAGAAAATATATTATGCCTTATTACAAATATGAATGTTGCAAGTGTGGACAATTTGATATTTTTCAATCAATGAAAGAAAAAGCATTAGATAAATGTCCTACTTGTTCAGGTTTAGTAGAAAGAATAATAACACCAACTAATTTTATTGTTCCTGGGGCGCTAAGTGATAAAAATGATAAATTTCTTGGACGAAAAAAGATAACAGCAAAGAACTTCTCTAAACCTATATTATATTCTTATATTTGCGATAATTGTTCAGAAAAATTTGAAATTCTTCACGTTCCTGGGGAGGAAATATATTGTAGTAAATGTAATAAAGAAGCCAGAAGAAACTACTCTTCTGACTTCAGTATTAGAAAAGGGAATAGACCAATTTATTCTTATAAAGAAATATTAGGTTACGAAACAGTTAAACAAGAAAATCAACCCCGTAGAAAAGTAAATAAGAAATCAGATGGAGGTCATGGAGTAAGTAGAGTATATTAATTTTTATTTTTTAATAAAATCATATAATTTTACTGATCCTTCCATTAACTTGCAATCAATAAATTTACTTACCTTTTTCATTTTTGCTTTCTTATATCTTTTATCTAATTTATCTAAATCAATAATTTTTCTTTTTGTTGCTTCATAATAATAACTAATATCCATTTTCATTGACTTCAAATCATCATATTGGAAAACTCCATCACCATTACAATATCCATAAATAGAACCATTACTTTTATAATATACCTCAATCATAGAATAAATATATTTATTATTCTTTTTTCTTCTACCAATACGATAATTCCATTTCATTTATTTTTCCCTTATGAAGCATTTTTAATTTTATTTTTCTTTCTACTATTCACGCCAGAGAAACCAACAGAAGCACCTGTTCCACTTGTCTTCTCAAACTGCTCAAGAATAACTCCAACGGCTTCAATTACATGCTTATCAGTAACTTTAGCCCTTGTCTTTGATTCTGGGTCAATAGCAGTTGCAGCAGACGCAATAAAGATTTCTTTGAGCGTTGCCATGCTCTTATTTTCCATAGCACTAACAACTTCCTTGATACAATCTTCAGAAATATCAAAGTCCTTGGCATCAAACAACCTAGAGAGGAATTGTTCTCTCTGAACCTCGTTTGGATTGTCGAATTCTACAACCCTGTCATAACGTCCAGGACGCCTCAGAATGGCCGCATCAAGGTGTTGAGGGGAATTAGCCGTAGCAACCACAACAACGCCATCCCTAGACGATACTCCGTCCAACATATTAAGAACTTCATTAAGAGTTACAGAACTATTTGACACGCCTTCCGTTGGACTAATAGCGCGGTCCAAATCCTCCATAATAAAAAGACAAGGGGCATTTTCTCTTGCCTGCTGCATAGCTGACTGGAGTGATTTATTATTTGCACTTTCACAATCCGAGAAGTCGAATCCCATAACACTTACACCTTGTGTATTTGCCATAGCGTGGATAGTAAGTGTCTTACCATTACCTGGAGGCCCATGTAGAAGATAACCACGCTTATACTCTACTTTATTGTTCCTATACCAATCTTCATTCTTAAGAAAGAATTCAAAATCATCCTGTGTCATTTTCTTTTGGACTTCAGTAAGACAGACGTTTTCCCAACCAATAGCAGGATCAATTGGAAGTTCAACACCTGTATTATGAATCCTCATTACTTTGTTGCCTTCCTCAAGGCGCTTGAGGAGGTGATCTGCCTTGGCAATCCTACCGAAAAAGTCAGTAGCTGCAATCTTAGACTTGGCATCAGTTCCATGATAACAAGCTGCGGCCCTAAGAATATGCTCACCTGAAGTTCCTGCAACATGAATAATAACAATCATATTTACATTTTCTTTATTTGTAATAATAAATTCTGCCTTACGGCAATCAGTATCCGTAATGATTGGTTCTCTTTTAGAACCAGAAATAAGACGGGATTCCAGGGAAGATACAGTATTTACAACAATATCTCCAAATGGACGGACCTGCCATCCTTCAAGGACATCCTTGACAATGGCTTGCTTGCTGGTCATTACCTTGCCGATTTCACCTGTTCGCGGCAAAGCCCACATCCCCAGAATAGCCTCCACTTGAGACCAAGCGTGGAAAAAATCAAGTTCAGCATTCTTAATATCTACTAAATCATTACCTGTTTTTGAACCTTCCTTTGATACCTTTTTTGCGATACTAATCATATCGTTGTATATGCAAGGGTAAAACACAGCATTAGACGAATTGGACATCCTTGTTTCCTTTCATTCAAATGGTTTTACACTACAAAAATACACTATTTTCTTTTTTCTATTCTATAATATGATAAGAAAGAGATAGGCGCGGATCAATTGGGGTTAGCTTGTTATATATTTATAATCTTTTACCCAAGGACAGTTCTTGCACATAGGATGTAATTTTTCTCCACCCTCTATGATACCGCTTCTAATTGCCTGTGCTTTAGAATTGTTCCATATTTCTTCCACAGACGATAAAGAAATATTTCCAATTGCTTCACCTTCACAGCAAAAACAAACATATCCTGTTGCCCATACAATTAAATTACGCCAAGGTTTTTCACAAATTCTACTCATCGCTATTAGCCTTTATTTTAGTCAACTACCCCCACCTAAAGGTGGGGGCTTGATCAATCAACGATTGTTGAGCAATTTTTCCTACTTCACTGACAGGGCTTGCTAACTTATGATAGCTAGTAGAGGTCTTGTCTCCATAGGCGTGAATTCCCGCCGCAGCAGCGGTACTCTTATACCAATTAACTAAATTAAGTCCCGCATTGACATCCCTATCATGTTTAGCATTACATTTGGGACATTCCCATTCCCTTATTGATAGATCTTTGACATCTTTATTCTTATATCCACAAGAAGAACATAATTGAGATGAAGCAAGAAATCTGGGTGCTTTAATAAATATCTTACCCTTCCTTAATAATTTATACTCTAATTGTCTTCTCAACTCACCAAATCCGATGTCAGATATAGATTTACCATATTTTCTTCTCTTCCCCTTCTTTTTCATAGCACTTAAATCTATATCTTCTACAATTACTACATCATATTTATTAGATATACTATAAGATAATTTATTCAAAAAATCTTTTCTTTGATTAGCTACCTTCTCATGTGCAATAGCTAATTTTTTCTTTGCTTTTTCCCTATTCTTTGATCCTTTGTCCCTTTTGTGCATTCTTCTATTTGTTTTGGCTAACTTCTTCTCTGATTTTCTGTAAAATCTCGTGAACTTGGCTCTCGTTCCATCTGACGCTACAGAACATTCAGAGAAAGACATATCTAAACCAACTACATTATCCTTATTTACAACATATTTAATCTCCTTTTCCTCTATCCTTGTTTTTATAGAAATATAATATTTACCTGATGATGTACATGATATAGTAACTGATTTTATTATTCCTTTTACATGTCTATGAAAAACAATATTTAATAATCCTACTTTAGGTATTTTTAATTTCCCTTCCTCTATCCTTATACTGTTATTTGTATTATTAGTTGTATATGATTTCTTACTCTTATTCTTTGTTTTATATTGAGGAAAACCTAATTTCTTACCTTTAATTCCTTTCTTTAGTCTAATAAAGAAATGATAGTAGGCATTATCTAAATTCTCAATTGCTATTTGTAATGCTTGGCTATCTACTTCCTTCAGCCATTCATTCTCTTCTTTTAAACTCGGTAATTTATTTTTTAAATCATAACAACTTAATCTTTCTTTATTATATCTATATGCTCCACTCTTTGTTTCTAATGCCCAATTATAGATAAATCTAACACAACCAAATGTTTTATTTATTAATTCTTCTTGTTCTGGTGTTGGATATACTCTAAATCTATAATCCATAACCTATTCTTCTTTATCTAATTTATATTTCTCATTTATCGCATCTCTTATTAAATCAAGATAAGTTATATTTCTATCTTCTTTCATAGCATTTTCTCTTGCTAATCGTTCCAATTTAATTAACCATTTTTCAGGTAGAGAAAAATTAACTTGTTTCTTTTTCATTTCATTCTCCTTTTACATTTCTATTACTATACTTTTATATTGTACATGGTATGTAGAAATTCCTGCAAGAAAAATATTTTATTTTATATAAATTTATATGTCAATATAATAATCGGAAATATCCATACTTGTATTTATTTTTCTATCTTTAAACGATGATTCATATATATCACGAGTACTATGAACTCCTTCTATCCCAACATGATTACTTCTAGAAATATACGGATAAGCTATAAATAATTTAGGATTAAGTAATGACTGCACACTAAAATCCCATCCTTTACCATTTAATGAATGATTATCATTAAACCATATAGGTTTAAAATAATTATCCCATTGATATTTTGTAATACACATTCCCCAAGGACAAAATCCATTATTTTTTAGCATAATACATCTTGGGTCATCTCCATTATTCCAACTAAATAAATTTAAACATAATATATCCATATTAAATATTTTATTACAATTCAATTGCTTGTAATACCAAATAGATAGATCGCATATATCAGGAGATATTTCAAGGTCATCTTCTAAATATATATTTATTTCTGAACCTAAATTAAAAACACAATCTAATATATTATATGGATTATGCCTTACTCCAAGAACTTTAATGTTTCTTACTATAGTAGTTTTTATAAAATTTATATTCTCGCATACTTTAACACATTCATCATTACCAGGTTCTAATCCTATATATAAACTAAAATCATATAATTTATTTTTCTTTAAATTATCTAATACTTTAATTAAATTATCTGGCCTATTATGCACTGTCAAAGTTATCGTTTTCATATTTTTCTCCAAAATAGCATTCTTCTCTTTTTCATTGTAAATCTTTTTTTGGGAAAAATTACAAATTTTTATTCTATAATAGAAAATAGAAGGAAAAACATAATGAATCAATGAATATAGATACAAATGATATTTTAGGTAAAAAACATGGATTGTAAAAAACGTATAGTATTTTGTTCTCATTGTTCTGATGAAAAACGTATTTTTTTTGGGGCTGATAAACTTATTGCTTCTATAAAATATTTCCATCCAGAAATACCATTCATTATGATGGGAAATAAAGAAATTGAAGAAGAGATAAAAAAAGATCCAACTCTTAATTTTTGTACATTAAATCCAACAATGAGCATACGACTGGCTAAAGACTATGATATAGTCGTTCACTTTGACGCTGACTCAATGTTAGTTGATAGACTTGATGAATTAATAAATGGTGATTACGACATAGCAAGTGTTAGAAATAACGATGATTCGAACAACGGAGTATCTGAAAGATATTTAAATATACCCGTATACCTTAATGCAGGGCTAGTAGCTTCTACTAAAATTGATTTTTGGGAAGAATGGATTGAGAGAAATAAAAATGAAGCTAAAAATTTCAAATGGCAAGAACAAGATATTATGAATCAGATATTTTACAGTGGTAAATATAACACGAAATTATTAGATCCTGTGGAAGAAAATTTACATTATGGATTTTCTTCTCCTTTTTATACTTGGAGAAATTTAAAAATTAAAAATGATCACTTGTATTTAAATAATAAAAAAGTAAAAATTCTACATCATGCTGCAGGTGGAGATTCTCCGAGATTACAGTTTGAAAAATTATGCGATAAAAATACATGTAAATGGTTAGAAAATATTTACAAGGAGAAAAACAATTTTTAAATCAATATCTGGAATTGAATACGATTTAGGAAAATGGGAGAAATTTAAAAATTATGAAAATAATCCTAATGCGTATATCAGAACTATATTACAACAAATTAATGATGGATTATATAAAAATTTATTATCAGATAAAAATAATTTTACAATGATTGATTTAGGTGCCAATATAGGATTAGTTTCATTATATTTTAAAGATATAGCAAAAATAATATACGCTATAGAACCAACACCTTCACATTATATAGCATTATGCAATATGATTTCATCATTTTCATGCAACAATATAATACCAATAAATATAGCTGTCGCACAAAAAACTACATTTAGAAAATTTTTATTTGACAATAACAATGTAACAGCAAATAGGATTGACGATAATGGAAACATAACAGTTCCATGTTTTTCCATCCCTGATTTATTTAAATACTTTGAAATAAAACATATAGATTTTATGAAAATAGATATTGAAGGTGGAGAGATCGAGATCGCCGATTCCTTATTATCTTTACCTATAGATGTTATTTTTATAGAATGCCATTATGGATGTATGAATAAAATTATATCATCAATACAATCAAAATATTTAATAAAAATAATAAATGATTATACATTTTTGGCGACAAATTTATGTTAAAAGAACTTAATGATATAAATGGAGCAAGTACCCATACACGAGCAATAGTTGAACTATGTCTAAAAAAATTTAAAGGAATATTGTGTGGTGCTGAAATGGGAGTAGCTTATGGCGGTGGTATTCAGAATATAGGAACTATATGGAAAGGACGTGGATTTATCTATGGATTTGATACGTTCGAGACTCACCCTATTGAATTAGCGACTATTTGCCCACATACTATTGAAGCAGGTGGAGTTAATTCTTTTGCAGCACATTGTATGGAACATTGGTATAATGATAAGATAAATTACGGCACAGAACATTGTAAATATGATTATATAAAAAATGAATTAGATAAACAAAGATTGTTTAATACTTATCTTATTAAAGGTTTGATAACAGAAAATACAAATATTGATTTTATTCCTGAACTTCACTATGTTTTAATTGATATGGATTTTCCAATAGCGCAATGGAATGGCTATAATTTAGTAAAAAATAAAATTGTTAGAGGAGGATATCTTTGTTTACATGATATGATACCTAAAGGACATATTCATGGATGTCATGAACGCTATCAACAGATATTGAAAGAAAATATGTTTAAAATAATATTAGAAGATATTCCTTCTTATTTGGTTATATTGGAAAAATTATGAGAATACTTGTCACGGGATCTGATGGGTTTATATCTAAAAATCTTATCCCTAAACTATCTGGTGAAATTATAGAGTTTACAAAAAAACATAATATAGATGATGTCAATATCACTCCAGATATAGTAATACACACCGCAGCAGAAATGTATGATATATGTAACATGTATAAAAGTAATATATATTTAACTTACAAATTATTAGAAAAATCCGTACAGTGGAAAGTAAAAAAATTTATATACATAGGTTCTTCATCAGAATATGGCAGAGTTAAAACACCAATTAATGAACAAATGAAAATAAATCCATGTACTATTTACGAAGCAACAAAAGGATGTGCAACATTATTAACACAATCCTTTTCGAGATATTTCAATCTACCAGCATTAATAATAAGACCATTTACACTTTATGGGCCATATGAAAAATCATGTAAATTTTTACCAACTATTTTTAAAAATATATACAAAAAAGAAATAGTAAAATTAGTTGAAGAACCTGTACATGATTGGGTATATATAGATGATTTTATTGATTCAATAATAAAATTATTAGATATTGGACAATATAATGGGGATATCGTAAATATAGGTACTGGTAAACAATATTCTAATTTAGAATTAATAAAAATATTAGAAACAATTTTAGACATAGAAATAAAATATAAAAAAATTGATAACATGCGAAGTTATGATAGCAATAATTGGGTATGTGATATTACATATGCTAAAGAAAAATATAAAATTGAAACAAAGACTGATATTAAAACTGGTTTAACAAGGTATTCTAAATGGATAAAACAGAATATAAACAATATATAAAATTAAATGAAATAATAAAACTTAAACAAAGAATATTGGAGATAAGTTATAAATATAAATTATCTCATTTAAGTAGTTGTTTAGGATCTCTACCTATCATATATAATATATTTATCAATAAAAATGAAAATGAAAAATTTATACTATCTAACGGACATTCCGGATTAGCATTATATGTAATATTAGAACATTTTTTTAACTACAATGCAGAAGAATTATATCTAAAACATGGGATTCATCCTTGCTTTGATCCTGAACATCAAATATGGTGTACCACTGGAAGTTTAGGAATTGGACTACCTATTGCTATAGGATACGCATTATCTACACCATATAAAATATGTTGTTTAATATCTGATGGAGAATGTTATGAAGGATCAATATGGGAATCATTAGCATTTATTAAAGAATACAATATTTTAAATATAAATATCAACGTTATAGTAAATGGTTTATCGGCATATAAAAAAATAAATATTAATTATTTAGAAAATAGATTATTATCATTTTACGAGAAAATTATTATACATAAAATTGAAAATATAAAAGAACTTCCATTCTCTAGTGGACTAGATCAACATTATCATATATTGTCAGAAAATGAATATTTTACAGCTAGGAGATTATGCGAAAATGCGTAAAACATTCTCATATTTACTTCACAATGAAATGGGGAAAAATAAAGATATTTTTATATTAGTAGGAGATGTAGGTTACGGAATGTGGGATAATATTAAAAATTCTTATTCTGATAGGTTTTTTAATGTAGGGTCATCAGAAATCACAATGATGTCAATAGCAGTTGGATTGTCTCTATCGGGTAAAATACCAATTGTATATTCAATAACTCCATTTGTTTTATATAGACCATTTGAAATATTAAGAACATATATCAATCATGAAAAATTAAATGTAAAAATTATTGGATCAGGAAGAAATAAAGATTATGAAAATAATGGAATTACACACTGGGCAGAAGACGATTTAAAAATCATGTCATGTCTAGAAAATATAGAAATATTCTATCCCGAAAATATTCAAAAAATAAAAGATAAATTCAATTATATAATATATACAAAAAGACCATTCTACATAAATCTAAAAAGATAATATCAATCTCTTTTCTTACAAGACGCCCTAGTTCCATCAGAACCAACAATTTTATTAGTTTTAATATTTACATCCCAAGAACCACCACTATTCCATTTAATATTTATTACATTATTACTATAGACCCATATTCCACTATTATTTCCAATACCATCAATTGCTTTTACTGAATTGCCATCAAATTCGAGATATCCAGACCACGATCCAGAAACATCCCATTTACCAGAAATTTTACTACCTTTTTTATTACGTTTTCCTTCTTTTGCATCTTTCTTTTCTACAATTTCCTCTTTTTCACCCTTTATTTCTTCAACTATTATCATTATTTCATCATAGGCATATTTATTCTTTTCTTTTAATTTTTCTGCTTCTTTTTCCATTTCTTCAGCATACTTCAACAGAACAGCTTTACCTTCATCCAATTTTACAATTGTTTTCTTACATTTATCAATAAATAATTTACCTTCTTTTGAATCACTAAAATTATCATCTCCATTTGCAAGTTCAAGCGACTTTTTATATAATTCACAGGCTTTACCACTATTTTTTAGTCCTTCTTCACACCTCGCCAATCCTACTACTACCTCTCTATTATCTTCATTTCCATCAAAGATAGACTCAAGAATAGTTTTTGCTTCATCCCATTGCTTGACCTTCATAAGGGTTGAAGCCGCTTCTATCTTAGACTTTACTGGATCTTTTTCATTCTGTCCATAGGCAAAGCCAGCAAAAAAAATAAAACAGATACCAATTGTTACATGTTTCATTCCATTTCTCCTTCTTTCTTTTTACTTACGATTACACCAATTTCCTTTTCCACTGACATACAATAAATAATTACAATCATCACTTCGGATCAGTTGGACGCTCTATTTATATTATACAATATATTTTTTCTATTTCTTCAAAAATCCCAACTCATACACTAACAATATAAGTCTATCACTAAAAGATTTATATAAATCAGTAAATTCTTTATACTTGTCCTTAAACTGTTCCTTTAATATCCCGTTCTTTATCTGATACCAACCAGCATCCCATGCTTGTAGGTGCATCTCTGGTTTTATATTACTTGCAGCCTGCCTAGACTGAAAAGAATCAATAATCAAATTTCTCGCCATATCAAGAACTTCTTTAGCATCTGGAGATAAAATAATATTATTTAGTTGATTATATACGTATCTATCTCCAGGATGGGAAATAGTATCATTATATAAATCATTAAAATTATATTCAATAGCTAAATCCTGAATTTCTTTAATAGACATAAAAAAGAAATTATTAACAATATCCCATTTTTTATTTTTATATTCTATTTGTCTCAAAGAGGATTGATTACTTGCTGAATTAAATAAAGAATATATAATAGAATCATTTACAAATTGTTGATAATCAGGATGATTAGTATTAGGAACCATATATTCATCTTTTTGATTCATCCAATTTGGTTCAATAAGTTTACGTGCAGAATATAAAACAATACAACGTTCAAAATTATTTTTAGTTATAGAAAGACCATTAGCTTTAGCTGGACAAGATGAAAATAAAGCAACAGATGTAAGATTATCATAAGTATTGTTAGCATTACTTAAAAAATAACCTAACGAATCACAACAAATACGTCCTCTCCCATCAGGTTTAATACATGTAGCATTAGTCATCTGTGGATAATCCAAAGTTTTAATACCTTTATTTGGTTCACGAACCCATTTAGAAGCAGATTCAATTCCATCAAGATTATATAATTCTTTCTCTATGACAGTTACGATACGACCTTCATCACTATAATCTTTTATTTTTACTATAAAATTTTTAGAATTAACAAAATTTAAAGATTTAAAAACAGTAAAAGCAATCCCCCATGAATCTGATACATCAGAAAAATGAGATGCTTTAAAAATCATTCCATCTACATAGCCCATATTTATATTTTTACGGAATCCCTCAAAAGATTCTCCACACATGAACAATACATTGCTAAACGTACCCATAACTGAATTTTTTATCTTATATTTTTTAACTACATCCATTATGCGATACATAAATTGGGCATACAATTGCTGACTTGATTCTCCAATATTATTTTCTTTCATCTGTTTATTTATCATTGTATTTGAAGCAATACCAGACTTTTCCGTTCCTTTTGCTCCAAAATCATTAGCAGTTCCATACGGAGGGTTATTAAGAAAAACAAATTTCTTTCCACTATCAAGAGACCACCTGAGTCCATCAGGTAATTTAGACAGGTCATCATTCAAAAAATCAAATTGGAATTTAGTTGCTTCTGGACTATATCCAGCCTCCTCTATAATATTTATATCGGTCTGTCCCAAAGTACTTAAATATAATTCTTTAAACTTGTAATCTCTTGTCAGGTTAGCAGTTCCACAAGAACAGTCCCAAACAACATACTCTTCCTTCCAATTCTCTCCCAGATGCTCTGTGAGCATCTTATGGGCTTCGTTGACCCAATCAGCAGGAGTAAAATACTCTCCATTCCTACGACGCTTCATCTCCACAACCAACCTGTCTTTATTAGCAGTCAATTCCCTCAATTCAATAGGATTGTGAGTCTCTTTATACAAACTAAAAAATCCATTAAACCCCTTCTTACTAATTTTAATTTCATTACCACCAACTACCAATATATTTTCTTTCTTTGGATGGGGATAGCATTCTTGAGGTTTAGTTAGAACTTTAAAGAATACTTCAATTATTTCATTGTCAGACATATTACCCTTCATTACATTCTTGCACCAATATTCGTAAACATTTGGCAAAGTATTAGGAGTAATAGGAAGATCAGCTTTAACCTGCTTCACCTGTCTCTTAATAAAATAATCAACAGTCTCCCACTTGAATCCTTGTTCAATAGTAAAAACAACAGAATTTATATTTACATCATTCTTAAGATCTGACATAAGAATAATATCTTTCCCTGCATCGCAAGGAGACAATGAAAAAGCATAATTCTTTTGTGCGTAAGCGATTAGAATAGAGGCGGGAAAAACCATACATTCATTTTTATCACCAATAAAAACAACATTAGGAATCTTATCACCTGATTTAATCATTTTATTTATATAATAAATAGACTGACCAACAATAGGAAGAAGATCTTTATCTTCTTTCATATTCTGGTCGTACTTAAATTCACAAAGCATTTTAATATCTTTACTTTCAAGAAATCCATCACACTTGTGGGGACTGGTGAAAGCACCATCATTATATGTTTCTTGAATAAAAGAACGCCAAGCATTCTCAACGTCTTTTTCGCAGGTTGCAGCAGAGAGATTCCTATAAAGACTTGGTTTCCTAGACATTTCCGCTTCCTTTCAATTGCACTTTCAAAAAAGAAAATATTCTTGCACTTCTAGATAATGACTATCTATTTGGTTAGAAGCGGATCAGTTGGATATGAAATAAAAAATAAATAAAATTATATTTATTATATTATTTTATTATATTATTTATATTTTTTAATCACCATAGAAATGAGCGGTCATGCTAAAATCATCATCTACCGCAGCCCTTTTTTGAGAACGCTCATATTCATCTTTCCTGTCAGCCTTTTCTTTATCTTTTTGTGCTTTTGTCTTTTTACGTAAATATTTCTGTCCTGTATTGTTATCAACTATAGTTCCATCATCTAATTTTTTGAAAGAAGTAGCAACTGGAGTATCCTTTATAATAAGTTCTCTTACACCTTCTGGAATTTTATCATATAAAAACTTTGGTTTCTTTGTTTTAATAACTTTCTTCAAATAATCATCTGGTCTAATATAAACAGTATCATCTAATTTTTTCATTTAATTTCTCCTTTAGAAGATTCCGGTTCTTTAATAAAAAATAAATTATTTATATTTCCAGCGCGTCGAAAATAGAATAATTATCTATTATAATTGTACAAGGTTTTATTTGGCTTATAGGTTGAATACTTTTATTTTCTTTTATTTGAACCTGTTTATTTTTTATTTCCTTCTCCGCAACTTCAAAGACATGCTCTACATCCTCTTTAGTTATCTCTCCTGACTTCCACTTCAATTCCTCTAATTTTACTTTTATTAAATCTTCTATTTCCTTATTATCTGTAGAAAATATTGTTTTTTCTAATTGTAACTGCTCTACCTCTTTTTTATAATCAATACCTGCTCCATCAAATAAAGTTTGACTACTAATTACTCCCTTCTCATGCAATTCTATTAATTTTTCTAATTCTTTTTCATTTAATATTTTTATATTTTCTGGGACATAAGGGCTACTCATTAAATATCCAGGGGAATCCATATTTCCAATATTTTCCTCTGTCTCATCAGCTATAGATTGCAGAAAATATCCCATAATTAAATCTCCAAAGAACCAAATATATTATTATCAGTTATATCTATATTTTTATTTTCTTTTTCTTCTTTTTCTCGCAATTCATCTAATAATTTTATTCTTTCTTTTACTGTCAATTTATCATTGAAAATAATATCAAGTGCTTCATCTGGAACTATAGATGGACCTGTATATTTTTCTTCCTCTGGCTCAAACTCTATCATTGTCATGTTATTATACATTCAAATCTCCAAAGATTCAAAAATTGTTCCTTCTGCTTTCATCCTTTTCCTTCTCTCTATTTCTTTATCCTGTTCCATTCTAAATTCAGATAAAAGATCATTCATTATTTTTTGCTTTTGCTTATTTCTTTTATTAACAAATTCATCATCTTCTTTTTGCGCCTGCTTAATTGTTTCATTTGATTTTTTATACATCGCATTTAACTTTTCTTTTAGAGAATTTTCTCTATGATTAGTTTGTATTTTTTCTTTATATAAACTATCGGATTGTATAGAAATTAAAAAAGAAACATCTTCTCCTTCTATTGGAGTAATTTCTTCATCTATTTCATTGTCTGGCATGTTTAGAACTCCAACGACTCGAAAACTGAAACTCTTTTATGTCTATTCTTATTGAATTTTTCTAATTTTATTTTTTCTTTTATCTGCTCCTGTTCCCTTTCATAACTTTCAAAAATATCTACATAATTTACTATCTTTGTTGGATTGATTACCTTTGGATTTTGTTTTAGAAATATTTCCACTTTCTCCTGTTTCTTCTTATTATATATTTCAATATTTTCTTTCTCTTTTTCTTCCATCTTTATTTTTTCTAATTTCGCAATTTGTTTCTGTTCTTTTACCTTCTCATCATATACACCTGATTCTTTTAATTTTTTATCATAATAAATATATGATTTTTCAAATTCCTTATTAATCTTTACTAAATCTTTATTATATAAATCTATTTCATTTTCATTCACAATTAAATCTCCAACGCATCAAAAATATTATTATTATCTTTTTTATCAACCTGCTTAATTATTTTCTTTTCTTTCTTACATTTGACCAACTTACTTAATTTGATTAAATCAAATATAAGTTTATTATCTGACCAAGAATAATTAAATTCATTACTATCAAATATATAGCCTTTACTTATAACTTCATTAAATGGACTATTATCTTTCTTTTCTAATCCAGAATTAGTAAAATCTAACATCCCTTCACCCTTGTATCTATACTGACATTTTGGATTATTATAAATAGGCAAATTAACATTTACTTTTGGTGTTGGCAATATATCATTGTTTTTTAAACTCCAGTGCTTCATTAAATTATTCCTTTTAAAACTCCAGTGCTTCGAACACAGTTCTATTATCTTTTTCTTCTTTTAAAGGAACCTGTTCCTTTTCTATTTTCTTTTCTTTTACTTGTTTTTCTTCATTAGATGATGTTTCTTCTATTTCTTCTTCAGATGTTTCAGATGATGAACTTGACCATTCTTCTTCGTCATCAGGGTCTTCTTCTGATGAACTTGACCATTCTTCTTCGTCATCAGGGTCTTCTTCAGATGAACTTGAATCACTTGTATAATAATAGATTCCTTTCTTATCCTCATAATATTCATTAGAACTAGAAAGATCATCTTTTTTATGTACGTATACTTTCGCCATATTTTCTCTCTAATAATAAAATAAATAAAAATTATTCTTTATTTTTTCTAAATACCCCATACATCATTACTACTTTTTTATTATTTTTAGGACCAGCTACTCCGTAAATCATTACACCTCCAATAGGCTCCTCATCGTCACCAACATCGCTTGGAGTTTGAACTCCATAAATGTAAACAGGATCATTTGGAGAAATAGGATAAGATAGAGTCTCATATTCTTTATCTCCAACAATTTTATCAACATCAGGATATTTAATATAATCCCTACAACATTTTCTATTACACTTAAATCTAATATCCTTAAATTTATTCTCCCAGATATTTTCAATACTATCCTCTGGTAACTTACCATATATATTTAATTTTTCGCTATAGCTTCTTTCAGATAAACAAGCTATAACTTCTCCAGTATAGGTAATTCCACACGACCTAATTCCAACAGTGCAGTTATAGCCATCCTGTAAATTATCAGCTAAAATAATTTTATTAGATGTATATCCTTCACTTGGATTAAATTGAAAACATTTATTGGTATCTTTTATTTTATTTTTTAAATATTTAATCCCATCAGCATTTAACATCAGTTCACCCATAGTTAACTGAACTTGCCAACAATTATAATTCATAGCAAAATTATACAACTTGTCAAAATCCCATATATTATGAGTGCCAAAATTTGTAATAATAGTAAAATTATCAGTATTTACTCCTCTTTTATCTTTACAAAATTCTATATCTTTAATTTCATTTACAGATAAACCTATAGCATCAAAATGACTAAAATCCATTTGATGTTCAAATATTTTTCCATTAGTTACAACTTTTACTATACAATTTCCATTTCTCAATACCCTTATTATATCTTTTAGCGTATTGGTATCTAAACAGCCTGGCTCCCCACCCGACAACACTACTTCTTTGACTCCATAATCAGCTAACTGCTTTGCTATTTTTATTTTATCGTCATCAGTCAATTCTTTTTTATTCAAAACATTCTTCGATCCACAATAATGACAATTTTTATTACATTTAGAAGTTACTTCCCATAGAACTTCTTCTAATTTCAACATTCCATTTCTCCCTATACTTAATGCATAAGGATTAAAACAACCATCACCTATTTTTTCTTTTATTCTAAAATTCATTTTATTATCCATTTACAGTCTCCTTTTCTGCACAAATAGAAGCAGCTAAAGTTAAAATAGAGCCAGGTATAGTAATATTATTTCTACGCATGGAATCAACTATAACAGAAGCAGCCTCAAGCAAACTTTTTAATAATTTAACCTGATCTAAATCACTATACGCCATCTTAGCTGAATTAGTATCATCAATAACACTTGCTATCTGATCATTTTTCTTTTTAAGTAAATGAAGACAAGCATTCCTAAAATCCAATCTATGTACAGCCAATAATAAATTTATTTTTTCCCAACCATATTTCAACTGCACTCTACGAAGCATCTCCAACTTCCCCCAACCTGATTCATATAATAATTTTTTATTATCTTCAATTAGAGGTGAATTATCAATCCAATATTTTATATTTTTAAATCTATCAATCAGATAATCTTTAATATCTAATTGTTCCATAATATCTGGCTTGTCAATCAATTCATACCAATTGTAAATTACGTCACCTAAACGATAATCTTTTCTCCGCATTTCATTTTCTCCTTTGCCAAATTCCACTACGAATTCTGTTATTCTACAGCAAAATTCTGACTTTCTTCCAACTAAAGCAAATCTATTTTCTTGTTCCCTTTTATTTCTTCTCGAATAAAAATAACACAGAATTCTTCTATTATTTTCCTTATTCTATCCTTACTTTGGATACAATTACAATCTATTTTATCAGATACTTCATTTATTATTCTATTTACCATTTCATCGTATTCTTGACGAAATTTCTCAGCATATAACTCTATCCACTTCCTTGCAGCAGCATCTTCACCAATATCATGTCCTTCTTTTTCTGATTCAATCCATTTATATTTAAATATTTCTTCTAATTGACTTTTTACATATTCCTTCATATTCAAGAAAAATCTCCTTTGCTTAAAAAGAAAGAATCATAATTATATTCTATTCTTTTTTCTGGTATTCCTATAGATTGAGCATAAAGGAAAAATATATAAAATAAAAGAATAGAAATAGGCAATAGAAATGTATTTATTTTATTTGAAATGGAGTTCTATCATGCCAAAAGTTTTAGTATCAGGTTGTTTTGACTTTACTCACTCCGGCCATATAGCCTTCCTTGAACAAGCATCATCCTACGGAGACCTATATGTTGCTCTTGGTTCTGATAAAACAATACATGATCTAAAAGGAAGACCACCAGTATATACTCAAGATGAAAGATTATATATAATTCAATCAATAAAATTTGTCAAAGAAGCATATATATCACCAGGAAATGGATTCTTGGATTTTAAACCATTGCTTCAAACAATAAAACCTGATATTTTAATTGTAAATAAAGAAGGGAATTATCCAGAAAAAAAGAAATTATGCGAAGAAAATAAAATAAAATATATAGTTTTAGACAGGATGCCTAAATCTCATTTACCTATAAGATCTAGCACGTCAATAAGGGGTGTTTGCACCCTTCCATTCCGTTTAGATTTAGCAGGTGGTTGGTTAGACCAGCCTTTTGTTTCAAGTCACTGTAGAGGCTCCGTAGTAGTTATATCGCTTGAACCTACAATAGAATTTAATCATAGAAGCGGAATGGCCTCAAGTACAAGGAATGCTTTAAGAGAATTCTTTTGTAGTCGATTACCTAACATGGAACAAGAAAAATTAGCTAAATTGGCATTTAGGTTAGAAAATGAACCTGGTAAAAAATTTATATCTGGCTCGCAGGACGCTATTGGAGTAATATATCCAGGTTTAACAAAAATAGAATATAATGGAAATTATTGGCCAATTGATTTTAAAAATATATTAGACAATGATATTTTATCCTTTATAGAGGATTCTATATATTTAGTTCCATTAAATCCGAGGATAGAATCGTTTGATCCTTTATTGAATACTGATATAAATAAAGAAAAAGTAAATATATTATCTGATGTTACAGATAGGTGTTGGGAAGCAATAAAAGAAAAAAATATAATTAAATTTGGAGAATATGTTAGGAAATCATTTAAAGCGCAAATTGCTATGTTTCCCAATATGGTAAATAAAGATATATTAGAATTATTAGGACAATATAGAGAAAAAGTGCTTGGGTATAAATTATCTGGTGCAGGTGGTGGAGGATACTTAGTTGTGATAAATGATAAATATATTGATAATTCTTTGAGAATAAAAATAAGAAAAGAATAATTAATCTTTTGTTGTGCAGTTTATATATTTAGAATCAATGGAAGAAATAATTACTTTTTTAACAATTCCATTGAATCTTACTCTGATTTCATCACCTAATTTTATTCTTTTGCTCAATCCAATGACCCCGCCTTCAACACCATCTACTTTTATTATTTTACAAATGGATGATACATCAGTAAAATTATAATAAGGATTAAATGCTGATTCAACTCTCATCTTTTTTACTCCGAAGTTTAGCATTTATATTTTCTTTTAACTCATTAGGAACTAGTAAACAATGGTATATTCTTGTATGATTTACATCTACCCAATCAAATATTTTATTTCCGTGGGTATAAAGACCAAATAAAGAATAATCATATTTTAATATATTAAATCTTCCTTCCCATCCTTCTTCTTCATGAAATTCAACAATAATATATGGTCTTAATTTCTGCAATATATTACTCATTCCTTCAATTACTTTGAATTCGGCTCCTTCTACATCTATCTTGACGAAATTTAATTGGGTAAAGGTTTTGAAATATTCGTCCATAGTTGATGCTTTTACTTCAATGAATTTATTTGTTTTTATTCCTCTAACGTCATAGCCTAATATATTCCATTCTTTAGAACCACCATTACTACTTGGATAAATAGGAATAAAATCATTTGTATTAGATATTGCTAAATTCTCAACTACTACATTACTATAATTTTTTATATTTTCTTTTAATTCATTTATATTATCAGGGAGTATCTCAAAGGCTATGACTTTTCCTTTTTCTTTTACGAGGTTAGCTAAAAGAGTAGTTATCTGCCCTACATTGGCCCCTACATCGGCACAGACCCAACCTGGCTCTATTATCTTTTCTATGGCTTCACAAACGTATGGTTCATAGTCATTCATTTTTATTTTCCTTTTACTGTTTCAAAAAGATTATCAAATTCTTTTGCTCTTTTGCTCCAACACCAGTTACCTTCATCAAATCTCTTTCTATTCTCTTTCCCTACATGAATAGCAAATTCCTTATTCCTTTCTAATACTTCTATCTTCTCATTTATCTCTTTTATTGATTTTTCGTCTGGTTCCTTCGCAATAAACCACTCATTACTCATTATATTTCTATTGTCGCCAATATCACAAGAAATAATTGGTAATCCACAGGCTGCTGCTTCAACTATGGTTTGAGACATTCCCTCTCCAAAGTTAGAAGGATGAATATAAACAAAAAGGGATTGATAGAATTCAACCTGATCTTTTCTTGTCCTTTCTTTTACAAAGAAATTACTACCATGATCTGCTTTTATTATTACTTTCCCATTATATATTTTACTTAATAAATTAAATCTTTTACATGGTTTGGTCTTATCACCAGACCAACCTACATTACTTCCCAATTCCTCAGCAGGAACAAATTCATTCCCATCTACAGCATTCCTAATATAAAACATATTCTTATTATTAGGATATTTCTCTAAATATCTATCAAATATCTTTTTATTCACTATCTGAAGTGCAGCGAAATTATTAGGATCAACAGTATCTGGATTAGTCTCTCCTCTAACCCCACAAATAGTTCTTTCTTTACTTGGCTTATATTTACAATCCATATAATTAGCGTTATTCAAAACATAATAAATATCATAATTATTATATTTATCATCAATATCTCTTGCTCTAACATAATCTACTTGATGTTTGGAATATTTTTCTATTCCTCTGGCGACAAATTCAAAAGCCCAACCATATTCATCTATAATTATCAATATTTTCATAATTATTTCCTCAAAAATAAATACCAAGCATATTGTTCACAAATACAGGTATAGTCATACCATTCAGATAAAAGATCAATCATATATTGAGTTGCTTTATTGTTAAATTTTCCATTATGATGATGAAAAGAAATAATCAATTGGTCTGCCGGAGGAGTTTTCCATCTAATTATTAAATCATACTCCGCACCTTCTATATTCATTTTTAATAAAGATAAAGAATTTATTTTATATTTTAGTATAAAATCATCATAGGTTATCACTTCTACTAAACTTTCTCCTTTTAGGTCATAAGCAGAACATTGTTTCCCAAGTAACACTTTAGCTGTTCCGGTGAAATTCCCTACCATGCCTTTAAACAATTCAAATCCTTGAGGAACATGATTTTCTTGTGGATCAACACCTATTACTCTTTTTTTCCCAATAAAAGGTTGAGACCAATCCCATACTAAACAACCTAAATCAACAATATCTCCTGGGTGAGAAAATACCCTTGGATGATACCTTAACCATTCTTTATTTTTATTCGCACCATCAACTAATTCTTTTATATTTATCATTTAATTTCCTTACAAATAGAAATTAAATTATTGATCTGTCTACTAAATTCTTCGTACTTGCTAAATATATTTATTATTTTCTGACACCTTTCGCTTTTTATCATATTTAAAAATAAAATATAATTTGGTTTTAACAAATAGTCAATAGGATAAGAAGATTGAGTAGAAATCATAACATTTCTAAAATGTTCTAAACTATCAAAGGATCTTAAATGTAATCCATGATGCCTTAAAGCAAAAAAATCTTCTTCAAACTCTGGTATTGACAAACCTGATTCTTTTACTATATTCATCAATGTTTTTTCGTTATTTATATTTTTCAACTCTCCATTTTTCAATTTATTTCTATATAACTCTATATTAGACATAACTTTAGAAAAATATTCTTTTATTTTTACGAAATGAAGACCAGATAGTTTACTCGTATCCTCTCCTAAACAAAACTTACATTTCTTCCTTGTTGTATTACTGTAACATAAATTATTTTTCTTGCAATGGTCTAAATGAAAATCCATTAGAGTTTGACCAACTAATAACATATCTAAATCACCAATATATAAATAATTATATTGTTCCCAATCTTTATCATAAATCGTCCATCTTAATGTTTTAAATTCATCTGGTCCTAATTTATTTATATCACAATCAGTAAAATCAGTTAAATTTTTTATTTGGAAATTACAAACATCTTTTATCAAATTTATACATTTCCTTGTATCTTCATTTAGTTCTCCGTGAGAATAAATATAAATCATTGATTTAGGATACATCTTACTTGCGAAATAAATAAACAATGGAATATATACTTGATATGGGCCATTAGATATAACAGAAAAACAAAGATCAGGATAATCTTTTATTTTCCTATAATGGGTAAAATATTCAAACTCTGTTTTATTTACTTCAGGTGCAGTAGGATAAATAGAAATAAATTCTTTCTTTTTACTTACTTCGTTTTCTTTTAATTTAATATAACTACCATGCTTTTGAGAAAACATAAATATATTAGCATTAGGAAATATATTAGGAACTATAGAAGATATTTTCTTATGTTGAACATGTTCTCCTACATCTCCATCATAAGAATGAGTTATTACTGTTCTATATTTTTCTATATCTATATATTTCAACAATTCAGTTCTCAATATATCTTCTTTTATTTCTGTGCTATTATTATTTAAATCTCTATGAGGTATATTTAATGTAATTGGTTTAGCATTATTCTTATTACATAAATTATTAAATTTTTCTCTGTAATCTGGATGAACATTATCCCTACTTGTTACAGAGACTATATCCCATCCATTTCCAAATCTATATATAGATCCGCCAGCAGATATAACTTCGTCATCCCAATGAGCAACTAATAATAAAACAGGTTTTTGGAACAATTCTATTAATTTATTTTCTTTTCTTAATATAATTTGTATATTTTCACAAGAATATAATTTAGGGAGTTCATTATCCTGATAAATCCTTACTACACTTAGATTCGTATTATTTACTATATCATCCACAGAAGATATATTTATAGACTCAAACTCTCCATAATTCTTTGGATAGAAATCAAAAATAACAATTCCATCATTTTTTAATACTCTTTCGCATTCTGCCATAAATAATTTAACATCAAAACAATGATCTAAAGCATTACAATATATAATGCTAAACGATTTATCTTCAAATGGAATTTTCTGCATATCACCTGTTATAACAAGCGGTGGATTGGGCACTAAATCAATTCCTATGGCCTTGAATCCCATTAGATTGAAAGAGGCTACCTCTTCACCCATCCTTGCTGCAACACAAAGGACATTCATTGATAAATTTATTATATTTTCTTCTAATAGATGATATAGTCTTGCTATAAATTTAGGAAGTCTTTTCTCAAAACATTGTAACAACCATGCTCTCAAACTTTCATCAATTGTTTTCTTTTTCTGATGTTCTACATACTCTTCATAATTACCATAATTTCTTTTTTCTATCATAATTTTTTACCTAAAAATATTTCTGCTTTCCTATCTAAAGATTGATGATTATATTCCAATTCATATAAATTGAATAAATTAAATTTATTCAATAAACTATTTCTTATATTTTTTACTTCATTAAAATCAGGCAGGGAATAAGAAATACAAACATATCCATTAGGTTGTAGGATTCTATAGAATTCATCTATTGATTTTTTATAGTCTGTTTTATATATAACCCAATTAGAAAAAATAAAATCAAATTGATTATCATTAAATGGAGTTTTTTCAATAGAAGAAATAATATCTGCTTTTGAGGTATTGTCTATATCTAATTTTATTAATTTTTTATAGGAAAAATAATCTTTTGAATAGGTTCCGCCTTCAAAGTCTTCATCGCTACCACAACCAGCATTTAATACATTATTAAAATTAAAATTATTTAGATTTTTTCTATACCATTTATTTGTTTTAGTTCTCAATTCCGAAGATGATTTTTTACAATAAACAGATATTCTATTTTCGCATTCTTCTTCTTTACTTACAATATAAAATCCAAAGTCTTTTAACCATTGAATGGCATTATCTAAAGTAAAACAAGAAAATTCCAAATGAAATTCAATAATTAATTGATCTACACTATTAAATAATTCTTTTTTACTTAATCTTAATATCTCCCATTCAGCCCCTTCTATATCAATTTTTAATATATCTACATAAGGAACCATTTTCAATATATTATCAAGTGTTATTGACCTTATTTTATATTTATCTTCTAATGGAAGTGGTCTATTAAATACAGAATTAGATTGAGGAAAATTATCAAAAGAATAAAAATCAATTATGTCATTATATTTCCATACTGCTTCATTAAAAAGAAAAATACTATTCATATATTTTATTTTTTCTTTTGCTATATTAAAAGAAGTTTTTGCAGGTTCATAAGCATAGCATATTCCTTTATATTTTTCTATAAAAGGGATAGAAAATTCACCATATTTAAAACCAAGGTCAACTATGATTGGAGATTCACTTAATCTTTTTTCATCAAATGTATAGTGATATATTTTATTCATATTAATAATCTATCACCATGAAAATTACTTAATTTTCCACACTCTATCCATTTATCACATTTCCAATTACATTTCTCATCTATATAGTCATGTTTTATATCTTTATATTCAAACACATAATCTACAAATTTTTCTTCCCCCCATTTTTTACATTCCCATCTTCCCATTTCACTTATGGCTCCATTAACTAAATTATTATGTTCAAATAATGAGCCTGTAACAGTTCTATCAGCATGATTTATATGATATACAGGATAATCAATTAATCTATGCATTTTTATTATTCTACAAGATCTTTTATGTAAATCCGTATCTTCAAATCCCCACCCATACATTCTCTCATCATACCCATTCAATTTATCCCAATCAGAATAACTCATTCCAGTCATACCATATCCAACAAGTCTCTTCTTTATCTTTTTCTTCCAATCTAATTTAGATATATTATCATATGAATCTATATTTCCCACCTGAAAAGAAACTCCAACACCTGATTCTATTAACTCTATAGATTTCATTAAAGCTTCTCTTGAAATAACAATATCTATATCAAAAGAAAAAATAATATCCCTATTAGTTGTATTTTTTATTCCATAATTTAATATTCTTGATTTGGACATTGGTTTATGTATTATAGGATAAATAAAACATTTATAGTTTTGATTATTAAATATAATATTTTTATCTGAAATTACTATTAGTTCTATATTAAATTCTTGCAATACATTTTCATTCCATTTAATAAAATTTATTATATAATCATTATGTAAACAATAAGAACAAATTATCATTGATATTTTCTTTTTCATTTTAAAACTCAACAGCATAGTCTTCATTTATTCTAAAATCTTCTCCCCAATTCTTACATTCCCATCCTCCTCTATCACTTAATAATCCATTTATAGAATTCCTATTTTCAAATAAAGAGCCAGTAGTGCTTCTGTCAGGATGATCAATATGATAAATAGGATAATCACTTAACCTGTGCATAATCATAGTCTTACAAGATCGCCGCCACAAATCCACGTCCTCGTATCCCCAGCCACACATTCTCTCATCATAACCATTTAATTTATCCCAATCAGAATAATTCATCCCCATCATCCCGTAACCCGTAATTCTTTTCTCTAATTTATTCCAATCAAAAGTAAAAGATTCTTCAATTGTATTTATTCTACCTACTTGAAAAGAAACACCAACTCCGTAATTTACAAGTCCAAGGCTTTGCACTAATGCTTGTCTTGATATAGCAACATCTATATCGAAAGCGTAAATAATATCTTTATGTTTGGCATTTTTAATACCATAATTCAATATTCTTGATCTTGACATTGGTTTATGTTTTCTTGGATAAACTAAAGATCTATATTTAGGATTTTCAAAATGAATAAATCTATCAGAGACAACAATCAATTCAACATCAAATTCTTGCAATATCTTTTTATTCCATTCTATGAAATTTGTTATTATATCACCATGTAAACAATAAGCAGCAACAACTATCGCTATTTTTCTTTTGAAAATATTATTAAATATATTTATATTATCTATATAATCTTTCGGCATATAGTGTGTAGAACATAAAGATAATAACATATCTTTATCTGTTAAAAATATTTGAGAATCCCACACAAGTGAATTAACTAATACACTTTCCATAGGTTTGATTATAGTTTCTTCATTTTCTATTCCATTATACATTTTTACTAATATTTTTCCTTCTAAACAAACAAGAAGTTGTCTAGTCATATAATGAGCATGATTACCTCTTTCTATATCTTTAGGAACATCTTTAACAATAAAAATTCTTTGTGGTTTAAAAGGTAAATCCTCAAATTCAAATGGAATTAAAGATCCATCTAAATCTTTAAACTGTTTAAAATCTCTATATATTACCATATATTTCCTTTCCTACAAAGTTGCACAATCATTCCTATAACCATTTCTTTGTGGATTATGACAATCAAAAGTATAACAATTATGTTTATGATAATCTTTGTTCTGCGCCCTTGTATCATCTGTATGTATTCTATGTAATAAAATAGTTTTTTCAGTTATATCTACTATTTTTAATTTTTTATTTAATCCTGAAATAATAAAATAATTATCAAATCTTGGATATCCAATATAAAAATCAGGGAAATCTAAAAATTCACCTTTTTTGAATGCGAACAAATCAATTCCACAAATTACGTATATTTCATACTGTTGATAATTATCAAAATCTTCTTTTGTCCATTTTTTAATTTCACCTGGCACCTGTCTTCTTCCGCATACAGCCATATCAAAATTTTTACGAAATGCTTCATCTAATGAAGATATAACTGAATTATTCATAGCTATATCCCCATTTACATATACTATATATCGCCCATTAGCTATTTTATTTGTCTCTTTTATTAGATAATTTATTTTAGGTATTCCATTAGGAATTTCCACTAATTTAAATTTAGTATTTAAATTCATTCTAAATATTACATCTTTACATCTCGAAGGGAAAAATAAAATAATTTCAAATGGTCCTTCCATATTATTCCATGATTCTATACTAAACAAATCTCTACTTGAACCTCCAGTAGTAGCAAAAAAAGAATATTTAATTGGAGATTTTATTTCTTGAACTACAGGCTTATCTATTTTTCTTTTTTCTATAAATCTTTTCATGATATTGCTTATATTCTCCACATCATTAGTTGATAAATAAGGATGTAAAGGTAAACTTAATATTTTATTTTTCACCTCTTCCGTATTTGGAAGATACATATATTTATATTTCCATTGATACGCTTTCTGACTATGAACAGGAACAGGATAATGAATAGCTGATTCTATATTATTCTCCTTTAAATGTTGCCTTAACTCATCTCTTTCTTCTGCTTGAACTACATATAAATGATATATATGTCTATGTCCAAATTTACATTGAGGAGTAACAACCCTATCGCACAATAAACTATTATATAAACCTGCCAAAGTTATTCTTTTATTATTATCGCTATCTAAATATTTTAATTTTACTCTCAGTATAGCTGCTTGAATTTCATCCAATCTGCTATTTATCCCCTGCATCTCGCTTTCGTATCTATTTTTCCATCCATATTGTCTTAACATTATTAATTTATCATATAATTCTTTATTTGATGTTACTACTGCACCTCCATCCCCTATAGCACCTAAATTTTTAGTTGGATAGAAACTAAAAGCTCCTAAATCCCCAAAAGTTCCACAAAAAGCTCCATGTATAGATGCTCCATGAGCTTGAGCGCAATCTTCAATAATTTTCAATCCATACTTGTTTGCTATCCTTATTAAATCTTTAGCATCAGCAGGATTTCCAAATAAATGAACAGGAACAATTGCTTTTACATTCCTATAATCAGGAAATGTTAGCATTTCTTCTATTCTGGTTGAATCCATAGTAAGAGTAAATGGATTTATATCAACAAATACCGGAACAAGCCCTGCTCTTTCTATTGCTGCTACAGTTGCCGTAACTGTATTCGATACTGTTATTACTTGGGAACCTGGAGGTAATTCACAGGCTCGTAAAGCGATTTCTATGGCGTCAGTGCCATTTGCAACACCTACTGCGTACTTTGTCCCAATATAAGAAGCAAACTCTCCTTCAAAAGAACTAACCTCTTTACCAAGAATATACCAACCACTATCTAAAACTCTATGTATAGCACTATCTATCTCTTCTTTATGTTCTAAATAAGAAGATTTCACGTCAGCTAATTTAATCATCATGGCCCTGCTTATGTTATGTATTTCTCAATAGAAAAAACTTTATTTTTATCTTCTACTCCTCCTCCTTGTAAATGAATACAGTTAAACAATATATCTCTATTTAATCTTATGTTTTTACAATAAGGTTTCTTATTCCTAAAATTAAATACTTTTTGTCCATTAAATTCATAACCGTCCGCAGCATTAATACTATGGTCATAAGTAGAATCATTTATTACGTGCATCATTTCACCAATATCACTATGATGCTCGTAAGCATAATATTGAAATAAAGTCATATCACAGACCCCACCACCCAACCCATGCTTTCTCCTAATATGATAATGAGAAGAAATTTTTTCAAAATCATATCCATTTTTATTATTATATACATTTACCACAAAATCGCAAAATTCTTGAAGTCCATTCCTTGTGAAAAAACTACTTGCACCACAACATCCATGAACCAAAGTTAAAGCACAATTATTATATTTCTTCCATTCACTATCTATATCAGAAAACATAAGAATATCAGAATCAGCATAAAAACAAATATTAATATTTTGTTTTTTCATTAGTTCAAGTAAAATAAACCAACGAGAAATACATAGTAATTCATACGGTTGAGGAGTTACATTTAGATGAACATAAAGAGGATCAAATCTTCTTCTTTCATTCTGGAAATCTCTAATATGGAAAAATTGTTTACATGGTAATGATTGATTATCTCCAACTAATAATAAATTTTCATTGGTCCTCATATTAAGTTCAAGAATTTTCTTAAACCAAGGCTGTTCACCAGCATGGATTATTACTAAAGGAATATTGTTCATTTATTTTTCCTTAATCAGAATTCTATGAATATATTCTTGCAGCCCAAATAAAGTAAATCTCTTTCTAATATTATTTATATTATTTAATTTTTTATCTATATCTGTTGATTTTAGTATATTAATAACATAACTTGGATTATGTATATATTTTTCTTCTATCCTAATACAAATATCATCATAATTTACATCTTCATAAGGCAGTACTGAATCATCGGCCAATAAAACAGGAACAGTATTTAAATGAAAACTTTCATAAAATCTATAACTACTTAATCCAACTCCTTTGGGACAAAGATTAAATATTATACTACTTGATGTTTTATAATAATCTTCTTTAGATAATCCTTCAGCACAAAAAAAATCAGATATACCTCTAAATTTATCACAAAGAGTCTGTCTTGTATTACTATTTAATCTCCCAACAAATCCCATAAAATACTTTTTCTTTTCTTTATATTGTTTTGTATTTATCACCCAAAAAGGCAATAAAATATCATTATTACTTTTACTTGATGTATTAAAATTCAATATCCTACAATTAGGATATTTTATTACATGATCATTATATTGAACAAAATCATTATCACTATTCCATTGAAATATAACTTTATTATTTTTATATTTTTCACAATAATAAGAAATAATTTCAGGTATACAATGCATTATATTCCCATATACATATAATTCTAAATATATAGGACATATAACTACTGTTTCTGGTTTTACTTCATTTACTCTTTGAAAAAAGCTAAAATTTTTAAATTCTTGATCTTTAGATCTTATATTTTCACAAAAAATATCAACATCATCAAATATACCTGGACGATGGCCTAAATATTCATCTATCCAATTCTCTGGTATTTTATCATTAGTGCAATTTAATGCTTCTTCTTTTTTAATTACATAAAATTCAATCATTTCTTTTTCCCTCTTATCTAGAAGCAAATACGGGATTTCCTTTTGTTATTCATTAGTTGCACCTATATTCAACAGTTGAATTCTCATCCAAGTCTTCGTATTGAGGGCATAATTCTTTTTTAATAAATAAAGTATTCTGGAATGTATAACCTGTCTTCTCTTTATATACCATCTTATAGCCAAATGATTTTAATTTATTCATACAAACTACAGTATCTTCTAATTTATATGGACTTTTATCTAACCAATGATGAAATTCTATCCCTATTTGCGGCATATCAAACCTACTAGTATTCTCTATTACTGAATATTCAGAACCTTCTATATCCATTTTTAATATAGAAAAATTATTATATTTATCTAATAATGAATTTAAAGAAATAGAAATCGAATCTATTCCTTCATTCGCAAATACAGAAGAAGCTGGACCGCCTACTTTTAATTGAGTATTATCACTACCATACAAACAACAATTATGAAATAAATAATTATTTCTATTTAATATTCCATTTTTAAATAAATTATCTATATGACCAGCAGAATAATGGGTAGGATCTATACCTATAATAAATACTTTCTTCAATATCAATAATTCAGTATCAAATGTTACATCTGTAGCAAGACCAGCAGAAATAACATTAGTATTATCTTTTATTAAATTTATATCAAAAATCCAACCGCCATAATCCGATCCTATTCTCGTCAAAGTGCTATTGGGTAACGGAAGTAACATTTCTTATTCCTTTCTGCAAAGGGCGTAAGACACCATCATAGGTTGTAATTGTAAATATCTGGCAGGATTTGTATCTCCAATACCAGCATTAACAGGATAATTTATATGAAAATCGCCTTCTAACCATTTAAACCCACTTGATTCATGTATCCTTCTCAAAGCTACAGGTGAAAATCTAAAATTATCTTCAGGTGATGGATGATGAGGAAATAAAAAAGGAGTTGAATTAAATAAATATCCACCTGGCTTCAATATCTGAAAAAGACAATCACTGATCTTGTAAGGATTATTTACATGTTCAAAAACAGATACCATTATTATAGTATTAAAATAATTATTATATTTCTTTGGTAAATCTTCTATAAAACTACCACCATATTCAGGATTCTCAATAATATAATTAGGATCAATAAAACTCCAAGGTCTCTTAATATTCACATACCGATCTTTCTGCTCTTCGTGAGGAACTACAACTTCTCTGTCTATACCATTTAATTTAATTGTTTGTCTATACGCTTTTCTAATTGATATTTCATAGTCTGCTATAGTAGGAGATTCCATCCCTCCAGCATCTATTAAAGGAGCAAGAAAATTATATTTCTTATGTAATTCTTTTACTAAATCTAAATCTTTTTTAAACATTCCTATTCCTTAATAAATAGTTATCTCCTAATGAATTCACTATAGTATAATTATTATTTCTTATCATATCAAAAAATCTTCCTCTATTATGGTAAAATAAACAAGTATCAATTTCATTATATGCTTTGTAAATTGTATAATTGCTATCTTTTTCTGTCAATAACATTCGAGTTAAAATTAAATTTTTTGCTTGCAATTTCAAAAGAAAATCAAGACATTTATCACCATCAGGTAACACATTAGTCAAAGCACCAGCATGAACAATATCAAAGTCATATATATAATCTTTTGTTAGTTCTTTATAATCCTTTACAAAAAAAGAATTATATTCCCAATGTTTTTTAGCTAACTCAATAGCATGGGAAGAATAATCTATTCCTGTATAAAAAATATTATCATAATGACTATTTATTAGTTTGTAAACGGCTCCACACCCGCAAGCTATATCTAAAAATGTATTCTTTTTATTTAAAAAACCTTCTAAAAAAGAAATAATAGAATTCCAATGAGGAGGATAATTTCCATTTAATTCTTTTATATTACATTCTAATTGCTTTTGAAAAATAATATTATTATTCTTCCAAGCATTTTCTAAATTATCTACAGAAGGCATTTTCTTGCTCCATAAATTTATTTTTTAATTCATTTATTGAATTTTTTATTACTTCTGGATGTTCACCATTAAATTGTGCAGTAAAAGCAGAACTTCTACCTATAAACTCATGGACTCCATTAAACCTATTTTCTATTTCTTTTTTCTGATTATCATTACCAAGAACCCAAGGTTTGTAAATTCGGTTGAAATAATCGTCATGGCAATTTGCTTTACTAACTGCTGTTTTGTAATATCCTAATTTTTCAAATACCTGTCTTGGAAAAACATAAGAATAATGATACATTTTTACTCCGTAATTGTTACGTAAATTATTAAAATCTAAATGCTTGTCTGGAAAAATATTATTTACAACATGTTTAATAGTTGGTGGTCTGTGAGTCAACCAAGTTGATCCTGGATATATTTTATATATTCTTTTAAATTCATTTTCTTCTTCAAACCCTGTCATTATTCTATCAAATCCGCCATAAAAAGTGCAACTCTTAAACCCAACTGATGTATATTTTTCTGTTTCTAATAATCTAATAATAGTATCTATATCTTGGGGTTTGAATACTTCATCAGAATCTAAATTCCAAATATAATCATTATTATCTTTTAATAAATTAAAATAAGCATTACACTGTTCATCCTTCTCACTATATTGAGAATGGATTATTTTTATTTTTTTCTGTGGATCAGGAAAATTATCTATTATTTGATTTGTGCCGTCAAAAGATGTTCTATGACCTTTTTGTTGCCAGTAGGTTACTGGACCTTCAGCTATAACTATTTCATTAGCATAAGGATAAACTGATTCTAAACATTGTTTTAGAACGTAATTCCCATTAAACACTATCATTCCAAATGCTATTTTCATTACATCCCTCCGCATTCCAATAAGATTCTATTAGAATATAGAAAGGATTTTTCCTTGAATTATTTTTATCCCCAGTTCTGATTTACCCATTTCAATTGATGAAAATAGTCATCATAAAAATGTCTAACTATAGGAATTTTATATATTTCTTGTCCGTTCGTAAAATGACAAAATTGGTTCCCATCAAAATCAAAAGAATTATTTCCAAAATTTACTTGCATCCGAGAAAAATGATTATATAAAAGAATTTTTTCTTTACCTTCATGAGTCAATGTATCTTTTTTAGTATAATTATCATATCCAAATAATCTCCAATGCCAAGGTGCCCCATAAACTAAATTCTCCATTACATGAACTCTATCCCCTGCCATTGGAATAAATCCATTCAAATAACCTTGATCGTAACAAGTGTTATATTGTAAATCTTTACAATTTAAAACACAATCTCTCCACCAATATAAAACTTTCCTTCCTATATCCGTATTTCTAAAATAAACAACACCAACATTATATTCTCCCTCTTTAGCACCACTACCAGGAACAACATGTAAATGCCGAGTAATACATATATCCTTATCTTTTATTTCATCTGCAAATAACTTAATATCCTGATAGAAAAAAATATCTGAATCAATATAAAAAATATCATCATAATTTCTATTTTCCATTAAATAGTTAGTAATATAAGAAGCAAGCATATAATAATAACCTAATCTATCCCCATTATGCCTTAAATGATATAATCTTTGATTGGTATTACATAATTCATTTATATGAATAGGAACTAAATTAGAATAATTTAATTTTTTTACTCTATTATAAGTGGGATCATCTAAACATAAATATTCTAATAAAAAATCTTCTTTTACTTTATCTAATAAAGACTTATACATTACTAATCCTTTAATAGAATATCCAACATCAGAAACTGTGCAAAAATGTTTCATAATCCAACTCCAAAATTTATATTTTTTCTATTATAGTAGGTTCTCATATCCTCATCTATATATTTATCATTTTTAGCATAAAGACCATCACACCTATCACTATATCCAACCGAATGATGTTGATGCTCTATAATAATTTTATTTATATATTTTTGTTTCTTTAATATATTAGCTACATCCATAAATTCATTATCACAATACAAAGACTTATATGATGGATGATATATATAATTAAATTTATTATAATATTTCTGACCCATTATAGATAATGTATTCGTATTTGCATTATGACCATCAAAAAACCAAAGAACACCATCTCCATCAGGATAATTCATCTTCATCTGCGTAATAATAATATCATCATACCCATTCTCAACAGGAATCATATCGTCAGAAGCCAACAATAAAACAAAAAAACATGGAGTCTTATCCATGTCTTTATTTATAGCTTCTATTTTATTTTTATTATCTCCATAATAATAAGATAAATTTTTATATTTATTTAATCTTTCTTTTATTTCTTCCGTATTCATAGTAGTATCATCAGAATCCAAAGAAATAAGAAAATGAAAAGAATGCTTATTAGATAATTTATTATAGTATATATCTAATGTAGAAAAAAATCTATCTTTTCTTTCTCTTGTAGGAAATTTAATTAAAATATCAATCATAAAATCCCTTATTACTTCCATTATTTCTAGTTAAAACATGTAACTTCCATAAACTATATTTTTCTTCATCATCACCTAAATGAATAGCTTTTGTATTTTTTAAATACCCACAAACTCTTCCTTTTTTAACCATATTTTTATATATCCAAGCATCCTCTGACCAATACGCTTTCTTTTCATCATAAGTATAAATTTTACAATCATTATTTCTTATATATTCACCTTGAACACAATAGATACCTCCAGCAACATTATATATATCTCTATATCTTTCTAAAACAAAAGATTCTCCTTCCACACTATAATTTTCCATATCACCATATGCTATTTTAGGAGAACCTTCATAATCTAAAGAAATCATCCCACAATTCTTTACTCCACCTACAAATTTAATTAATTTATTTATATCTTCTTTTGTAAATAAAATATCTCCATCCATACAAACAACAACAGCCTTTTCATATAATTCATATTTATTAATAGCAAAATTGATAGCGGTTGCTTTACCATGATTCTTATCTAAAAGATCTAATGTACATTTAAAACTATGATCTTTTTTATTCCAATTTAATAATATATTTTTTGTTTCCTCCATACTTTTATTATCTACTATATGGACATCAATATTTGGACAGTTTATATCTAAATTATCTAACATTTTAGATACATTTTTTGGATTATTATATACTGAAATAATTAAAGAAAAATTCATTAGTCTCTTTCTATATACATGGTAGTAATATTAAATAAATCTCTATTATTGTTTGCTTTACTATCAAGCATTAAATGAAAAAGAAAAGTTTTAGCTTCTATACCAAAATCATCTAATGAATTAAGCATAGTAGTAAAAAAATCAGTAATATATACATTGTCATTTTTAGTTGTATTTTCTCTGATATGTTTTATTGTTTTTATTACATCTTCATTAATAATATCGCATTTTTCTAAATTTATTATTCCTTTTTCTTGATCGTAAGCACTTCCATTATTATCCCAAACATCAAATAAATAATATAAAGCAGTATCTAAAGTATTAAATTCTTCTTTATCTTTATTAAATTTCCATTTAACAATAAAAGAAGCAGAAGAAGAATTGCTAACAAATCCTACCCTACATTTCATTTTTTCTCCTTTTATTTGACTAAGATGTTACTGTTACTTGTAAAGGACAAGTTCCAGAATCTCTATCATATACTCCTGTTGGGCACGAGTAAGTTAAAGCTGCTTTGTGGTAAGCACAAGTTTCTGTTCCTGTATCAATATACATTACCCACTGTCCACCAACACAAGCAATATATCCACTACCGCCATCTTGAAACCATGCACATCCACCAACATATGAAAAAGAATATGTTAATGTATAAAGAGTAGCAGGGCAAGTATCACAGAATAAATCAGCAGGGCATCCTAGTTCACCTGATGATTCAGAAGACAAAGAACTTGATGAATTAGATGAATCTGATGATTCAGAAGAACTTGAAGATGAGGAATTTGAAGAAGACGAAGAGCTTGAAGAAGGAGGCCCACATCTACCAGAAGCAATATTAAAATTAGTATCTATTTTTATTCTTTTCATATTTATTCCTCAAGCTAAATCTGTGGATCCTAATAAAGGAATTTTACTGTCCCCCATATATCTATTAAATATATGTAATAATTTAGGAACGACAGTCTCAAGAACATCTTTTCTTATTTCTTCTAATGTACTCTTTTTATCTGTCTTCCACTTAATTAAATGCCTCTTCGGACCAGTAGCATTTATCCTTAATCTTATTGTTACTTTATATGGAGTAATATGAATATCAGCATAACCTAATGGATGAACATAACTATCAACGCAATACCACTTTTCACCATCCTCCACCCTTATACCATAAACCATTTTTGCTTCTCTTTGACCAATTTCAGCAGCAGTCAAAGTAGTCGGGCCTTTAATTATCATATATTTCTCCCTTTAACTTTAATATTATTCTTATCAATACCATACTCCTTTTTTATCTTCTCTTTTTCTTCTTTTGTCATAGTCTTACCAATTTCTTGCATCTTCGCAAAGTTTTTAATAGCATCATTCAACTTGGCGTTTTCTTTCATTTCATTCCTTCTACCATCTCTATAAGACTTATTTTTTAACTTATTTACCAATTCTCGATGTTTTCCCGTATATCCTCTGTCCTTGTCAGGATTCTCATGACCCTTTATAGATATAGCACAAGCAGTAATCAATCTCTCTATCTTTTTACTATTGCATTCAGGACATTTCTCACACTTCTCCTTAAAAGAATGAAAAATATTAAATTCTTTTTCACAGGAATTACATAAATATAAATAATTAGGCATAATTATCTCCAGTTCACTTTAGGAACAACATGTTTTATATCATTAAAATAAACAGAAGAACTATTATTTTTATTCATAATATATAATTTACATCCAACTCTCTCACAGGCTTCTTTTTCTCCTCCTTCTACATCATCAATAGTATAATTTATTCCTTTAACTAATATATCAGGACATAATTCTAATATTTCATTGTTCCACTCATTACAACCAGAACTAGGACCAACTAAAACATAATCAACAGACTTTATGTTATTTATTATACATGCTCTATCTGACGAACTGTAAATTGTTTTCTTATTATTTCTTTTTAGAAAAGATTCATTATTCACTCCAACTATCAATATATCACACAAACTCTTGGTATATAAAAATAAATCAATATGATCTGGTTTAATTATATTAAAAGTTCCATTTACCAATCCTATCTTTTTACCTTGGTCTCGATGTAACTGCAAATCAATAGTCAATTTACAAAGATTATTATATATAATGTTCATTTCTCGTTCCTTACAAAAAGAGGAATAAATATATTTTATTAATAATTATATATTAAGGAGAAATAAATGAAAAAATTATTTTTTCATAAATTCAACAAAAAGTTATATGAAATAAAATTATCAAATAGGACAGATAGTTCAGATGGTTCTTGTGACGATCCCTCCACAAAAAAGAAAACAATAGTAATAAAAGAAAAATTAAATCCTAAAAGAAAATTAGAAGTATTTATTCACGAAGCACTTCATGCTTTATTTTGGAATTTGGAAGAAGAAACAGTAACTAATTCCGCAGAAGACATTGGTAAATTCCTATGGAAACTAGGCTATAGGAAAATAGAAGACGAATAAATTATACTGGTTTTGGTGGAATATTTGGAACTTGTTTTTGAGGTGCAAAAATATTCTTTTTCTTACCTGAACTCATCGCTTTTTGATTGACTAATTTTTTTAATTTTTCACAGGTCAATCCTCTTGTTTTCATCCAGTCAGTTATAGTCTTACATTTACTTGCTCTTTCTCTGGCTTTCTTTCCGCATAAAGGACTTGGACCTAAAGGATAATGCCCTCTTTTATCTTTACCAATTGGAGGGAAAACAAAATCTCTGTTACACTTTTTATTAGAATCCATTGATTCTTTAATTAGATTATCAGCTAAAGAAGAAAATATTTTAATGAATCTATCGTTTGTTTTCATTTTTCTTTCCTAAAAATCCAGTTAGAAATTTAGTTGATACTCTACCAGAGCCAGAAAGAGGAACATAATTAGTTCCAGCATAATTAGGTTTAGCCTTTTCCTCTACTTTAACTTCTTCTTTTATTTCTTTACTAACTTCTGCAATCTTCTCTTGATTTGTGCAAAAAACTTCTTTACCATCTATAAATGCTTTCATCAACTTTCCATCATTGACCATAGATATATGATTCCATGATGCTTTTTCAGGTTCCTTTGCAGTAACAGGTTCTGGTTCTTTTTTTTCTTCAGGCATTTAAATTTTCCTTTTTAATTGTCTTTTGACACCTCTTAACTTATTTAATTCTCTTTCTAAACCATACTGGTCAGCATTTTCACTTTCTGTATTATCAGCATCAGATTGACGAGGAATTAAATTCTCATCTATATATTGACCTGTCTCTTCCTCTGGAATGGACATTTCTATAGTGCCTTGAAATCTTTTATACCACATATACTTATTCCTTTATTTTCTATTCAAAAATAAATAAATATATTCCTTCTAACTTTTCCAAACTCTCACACCATTGTCATTGATATAAATAGGAATCGAAATACACCCAGTTACTTGTTTTTCTATTTCTTTTAACATTTCTCTTTTTTTATGGGATGATTCATCACAAAGAATAGTTAATGAACCCCCATCTCCACCTGCTCCATTTACTTTAATACCACAAATTCCATAATTTTTAACTATATTTATTACTTTCCAAGCTTTATCGCTTACTAATTTACCATGTAATGATTCTTGCGCCTGTGTATTTAGATTCATAGCCATAGCTAAACCTTGAAAATCACAATTAGTTACAGCATTTTTAGCATGTTCAGCAGACTTTCTAAGAGGCTCAAGTCTCTGTTGAGCATCATTACCCTTTTCTAATAATTCTATTACTTCTTTATGGATAGCAGAAGAAGAATGGCTTTTACCTAAATAAATAAGAGCAAGTCTTCTTTCTAATTCACATCTAAAGTCCTGTGGTATATTTAATTTACTAACTGAAGCATGGGGGTATTGGTACATATCCATGTAACAAATACCACCATAAGCACTACAAATCTGGTCCTGTATGCCGCATTGTTGACCCAACATCTCTGTTTCTATTTTTTGTGCAGCAAGGGCTATTTCATGGGCACTCATCCTACCTGGCGTAATAGCATCAAGTGCAGCTATCATAGCCACTGTGACGGCTGCAGACGTGCCTACGGAGCAACCTACAGGCATCTCGCTATATATATTAGCTTCTATAGCTATGTTTTCAGGAATGCCCATATATTTTATTGCTGCTTCTAATAAAGGATGCCTATCAAAACCATCTCCATTAAGATCTAATGCGTATCTATCTCCATAATTTTCAGCATGTATTACAACTCTTTTACCATTCTCAAAAAGTTCATTGAATATTTTCAATTGAACTTCCGCACAAGGATAAACTGCTATATTGAATACTTTCCCATGACCCGCAAACCAAGTATCTGTCCAACCGCCGCAGTCACAAATCCTAGTTGGAGCTAAAACATTAATAACTTCAATACATTTATTCATTTTTCTCCTCTTTATCAAAAAATAAAAATAAAAAGAAATCAAATATATTATATTATTTCTTTGCAGGAAATTAGAAAATATTTTCAGAATCAAATAATGACAGATATATGGAAAAATATTACATGAGTTACGGTGTAGTATTTGCGTGAAAAAGGGGAACTAATTATGGATAAAGTGTTGTTAGTAGATGACGACCAAATGCTTGGAACAATGCTTGATAATTTTCTCAAAGATAAATACAAACTAAAGATAGCACTATCCATAGAAGAAGCAGAGACAATGATGATGGAGTTCTGTCCACAAGTAATATTACTTGATCTTAATTTTAATGAAGGTAAAGATGGAAGACAATTCTTACAATCAGGAAACGCAAACGGTTCAATAGTTATAGTCATATCAGCCGAAACAATAAAAACAGAAGAAAAAGTAAAATTTTTAAATAAAGGCGCTTTAGATGTCATTAAAAAACCTTTTGAGTTATTAGAATTAGAAGCTAAAATAAATAAAGCCATATCTTTATATAATGCTTATCATTCTCTAGACTATAAAAATATATCAGATAATAATTTAGGAGATATATTAGATTCATGTCGGGCTATACTTAAAAAATCAATGACATATTCTAAAAATAGTGCTATAATCAAAGAAAAAGAAATAGTAAATATTTAATTATATAGAAAGGAAATATTTTTATGGCAGATAATACTCTACTTGAAAAATTAGTAACTACAATACAAGAACTGTCTGTTGCTACTGCCCAAGCATTAGACAGAATAAGTGGCATCCAAGGTAATCACAAAGATGTTTGTGCTTTACTTGAGACTCTTAGAAATAAAATAGAAGATATAAAAAGAGAAGTAGACAAAGTAGAGGAAATTAGAGATGATAGTTCGGAACAATTAGGTGAAATAAAAGAAAAATTATCTAATATGAAAGAAATGTTATCGAACATATCAGAAAAAATAGAAGAAAAAGGAAATTATACTGATTTGGTAATAAAAGAATTAAAAGACTTTCTTACTTCTGAAAGGTTAAGACCAATACTTGAACCAATAGTTGAGACAATTATTATTAAAGTATGCCCAGGTAAGGATGAAGAACTCAAAGAAGCTTGTGCTTTCGTTAAAAAGACAGGTAATAAATATTATTGGTATGCTCTGCTCGGTTCTTTTTTAATAGCATTAGTCGCTCTTGGAATTAAATTAACTGATATATTAAAAATATTTGGTTAGATGATTCATATTTCCTACTCTATCAGAGTAAAATCCAGCACCTAAATTTATATCAAGATCTCTTATATTTTCGAAATAATGTTGATATTGTTGCGCTATTCTATCCATAGAAAAATTATTTACAGCCCAGTGTCTACAATCGTATGATTTTATATTTTCTATATTTTTTGCTGCCCAAATAAATTCACCTAATGTTCTACATCTATATCCAGTTTTACCATGAATATTATTTTCTGAAAAACACCCCCAATCTGTTGATATTACAGGAGTTCCAGCAAAAAAACTTTCAATTGATACTCCACCAAAAGGTTCTATATAATAAGTTGGAACAAACAGCCCTTTAGCTTTACTTAATAACTCACCTTTTTCTTTCATCCCTAAACAACCAACATGCTCAACATGACTATCTTTTATATTCAATCCACCATCAGTTAAAGATCCCTGACCAGCAACTATAAGTTTAGCCCCTATCTTTTTAGTTGTCTGAACTGCAATATCTACTCCTTTATTATATATTAACCTACCCATATAAACAAAATAATCTTCTTTTTTCTCACTATAAGGAAAATCCATAGGATCATAAAAATTAGGAATTACACAATCATAAAAATTACCTGTTTCTTGTTTTAATTGACCATAAATATAGTGCATCCAAGCATAGCTCTCAAATACTCTAAAACTACTAAAAACTCCACTATATCCTATACCAGGTTCTACTACAGTAATATCTTTAACAGCATCTGCTACTGGCCTATGCCAATGCCCCATTGTACATAAAAGAAAATCAAATTTTTCTTTTCTTTTATTTATTTCAACTATTGATCTATTATTAAATGTTGTCCAAACTGAATCTGTATTACTAAACTTAAAAAATTCTTTTTTCCAATCATAAGGACCATAACAATCATCTCTTTCTTTTTTAGTTAGAACAGGAACTAATTCAGTGCATGGTAATTCTGAATCTTCATTACCATAAAAATAAACATCATGACCTAATTTCATTAACATAGTTGATAATTTTATTATTTTTTGAGAATAAGCACAAGCAGAATATTCTTTTGTGGTTGGAATATGAGCAAGAGATAATAAATGAAATCTAAATTTTTTAGGGAATTCCATTGAGATCTCCTTATATGGAGATTATATTATATTTCTTTTGTTTTTTGTTAGAAATTATACAATCATTAAAGGACTTGAGAAAAATGGATTTCTTGGAATATGCGCTAATTCCGATGAGGATGAACTAGAAGAAGAATTTGACGACAGAGAACTGGAAGAAGAATTAGACGATAACGAACTAGAAGATAAAGAACTAGGAGAAGATAAAGATGACAATGAAGAAGAACTAGAAAATGAACTTGAAGAAGGTTCATCTGATTCAGATGATGAACTAGAGGAACTAGATAAAGAGCTACTTGAATTAATCAATTCGGATGATAATGAAGAACTAGAACTAGATTCAGAACTTAAAGAACTTTCTGATGATAAACTAGATAAAGAACTTAAACTTGACAAAGAACTACTTGAATTTATTAATTCAGATGATGATGATGAACTAGAACCAGATGAAGATTCACCAAGAGAGGTTGAACTGGATGATGACTCACTAGAACTAGAACTAGATAAAGAAGAAGATGAATTTATTAATTCACTAGAAATAGATGAAGATGAAGAACTAGATGATTGACTACTTGAACTAGAAGATAATGTAACAGGATCGCAATAAGGAGATTCCGGCCTTGAAAAATTACCTGTCCAAACAGCATATTTTGCTATTATAGCTTCATCAATCCTTCCATTATAATAACTCCATTGCCCACTATCGTTCATTCCCCTTCCAAAATTCATCATTCTATTAGCAGGTTCATACAATGACCCACTTGCCGTAGTACTTAATACTGATGTCCCGTCAAGGTATAAATTCCAAGCATTTCCATTTCTAACCAAAGCGACATGATGCCAATTCCCATCACAAATACCAGTACTGCCAGCCGTGGATAAGAGAACACCCCAAGTGGAACCATTAAACGTAGCAACAAGTTGGAGCTTTTGCCCTGATGGAATACCAACCCACCATGCTATATTAGAAAGAGAATATGCCCCCCCATTGTGATAAGACATAATAATCATTGTAGTAGCTGGAGTAGCTGTAGTTTTCACCCAACAAGCGGCAGTAAAACTCCCTGAACTAAAATCAAAATCAGTAATATCTACATCTGAAACAGCATAATCACCATCTCCATCTAAAATAAGACAACTATTAAATTTTCCACCACTTATTATAGACGCATCTCCATTTAAAGTAAGATCATAACCGTTTCCACTTATATCTGGAGTCACACCAGTATCGCTAGTATCAAAATGCCATAATGCCTTCATAGTTTCAATAGTAAAACAATTATTGCTAGATGAACTAGACAATGAAGACGAACTAGACTCTCCCAATGACGTAGAGCTAGAAGATGACTCACCTAAAGAAGAAGAACTTGATGACGACTCACTAGAAGAACTTGATAGTGAACTACTTGAATTTATCAACTCCGAACTAGAACTAGAACTAGAACTAGAACTAGAACTAGAACTAGATAAAGAAGAAGATGAATTTATTAATTCAGATGACAATGAAGAACTAGAACTAGATTCAGAACTTGAAGATTTCACTATTTCAGATGAACTAGAACTAGATGACGACAGAGATGAAGAACTGGATGATGACTCACCTAACGATGTTGAACTTGACGAAGATTCTGAACTTTCACTTGATTCTGAACTACTTGAATTTATTAATTCAGAGGAACTGGAACTGGATGAACTTTGATCTTTAAAAGAAGAAGATGACGAAGACGAACTGGGCGAACTGGAAGAAGATGACAAAGACGAACTTGAGGATGAACTGGATTCTACAACCGCAGACTCAATCGCTCCCATATCCCAAGCCGCACCCTGAGGACGCCAGTTGTCCGCGTCAAGATGTAGAGCGTCCCAGTCAAAAGCGGCTATGGTAGTACCAGCATTAAGAGCGTCAGCCGTGCTCTTCAACGTAAAATCATTTGTGGTATTGACGAACTGATCGGACGCGGCCCTGCCTGTAAGGTTTCCATCAACCCCGTCAGTACCAGCGGTAGCGTCGCTCGAAAGACAATAAGTATTGGTAAGGGTTGCGGAGACCCCTTCCGCATAGTAATCCTGAAGCGCAGCAGAGGTAGAGATATTGTTAGTGGAAGTGCAGTTGATAACCTCCCCAACGTTGTTGTTTGTAGTTACAACAATTCCTCTAGCTTCACAACTTTGAATAGTGTTGTTCTGCAGATACACGGTAGCGGTGATATTTGAAGTTACATAAACGTAGATGCCGTAATCGCAAGTCCCTCCACCATAGATGAGGTTGTTTCGTATAATCGTGTCACAGGTAGCATTAGGGGTTGGAAATATCGCCGCAGTAGAATTGGCGACCTTGCAAGAAATCAAGTTACTATCGAGGATGACGTTATTGCCGCCTGAACGAGGGTAGATGCCCACACAAGCGGCGCTATTCCGCATGTTGACGCGGATGCCTTCGACCCGAACATAGGGAATCTGAATGTCAATGCCAATGTCAGTGGCACCAACAGTTAGATATGCTCCGTCACCTGAAGAGTCATCTTTCCCATTGTGGCGTTGAGCAATGGGAGTGTATATCTTTGGATATGCGCCTGAAGTAGGAGTCGTAGTCCACCCCGCAAAAACTACCACTCCCATATTGAAGCCTGAATAACATTCGGCCCACTGGTCGGCAGTTGCCTGCCCATCAGCCCAATCCTCCCAAAGGGCTAACGTAGTATAATCACCATCTGCTGATTTTATAGTTTTTGTCGTTGCCAAAGATTATGTCCTAGCAGAATCATCAAAAAATAAATTATGGTCCAACATCAGTATAAGTTAACATTATCAGAATCAATCTGGCATCTACAGCAAGAGTATCTGCGATATCTATTGCGTTACGGTATGCTCTAAATTGGACTAGTTCTCCACCAGCAGGAGTCCCCGCTAAAGTAATAACGTCTGTAACATCTGATATTCTCAACTGATAAGCTATAGAATCATTAGCATCTATTATTTCTTTCGCCGTCCCCCATGTTTGATCTATCAATTCTCCATTTGAATAAGATCTACCTTGTAAACCCCAAACAACAGAATTTGTAGTAGTATCATTAGCAACCCAATAAAATTTAGCGGATACAGTTCCTCCATCCCAAGTAGCGGGCATAGCTAATGTCCATTGGGCATATTCAACAATAGCTGAACTGAAATCAAGAGTATAAGCATCAACTCCATTACTAGGAAAATTAACTTTTGTATTTACTGAACATCCATTAGTTGTGGATGGCCAACCACCCGCACCACTTAATACGATAGTTCTTGTTATACCTGATGTTTTTAATTTACCAGTTGAATCAACAATAACAGGTCGGTCTCCAGTTCCAACTAATTCACTTACAGTAGCTTTATCTAAAATAACTCCACCCGAATCAACATTTGAACCAGATAAAGAAAGAGTATCTCCTGCTCCTGTTCCTCCATAAGCAGTTTGACCACCTGACACTCCCGCTTTTAATACATATTTAGCGTTATTTACTACTGCGGAACTCTCAACATCAAATCTCTGACTAGTAAGAAAAAGACCAATCGGATGTGGAATACCTATTATTTTTATATATTTATTATTATAGGCACTAATAAAACTAGAAGATGCTTCAAAAACATCAGGAACAGTTACCTTTTCTCCTGGCTGAATTGGAGGTAAACTAAGTCCTACTGTTGAATCTGATATATCTACAGCTTCTTTATACATATTAATTACTATCACCTAAATTCTCCTAGCGTATAAATTATTATATTTATATTATTTTTTAATTTAGTAAAATCCTTTTTTAACAATTAACTACCATAAATATATATTCAAAAAATGAAGATGAACTAGAAGAACTCGATTCATATCCGGATAGTGAACTAGAGCTTGATGATGAACTAGATTCAGATGATAAAGAACTTAAACTTGATAAACTAGATAAAGAACTTGATGAATTTATTAATTCTGACGAGGAACTAGAACTTGAGGAGGGACTTCCAGAACTTCCAGATATTGAACTTGAGGAAGAACTAGAACTAGATAAAGAACTACTTGAATTAATCAATTCAGATGACGAAGAACTAGAACTAGATTCCCCTAATGAGGTTGAGCTAGATGAAGATTCAGAACTAGAACTTGATTCTTCTAATGATGTAGAACTAGATGAAGATTCACCTAACGAAGTAGAACTAGAAGATGACTCGCTAGATGAGCTTGAACTTGATTCACCTAACGATGTTGAACTAGAAGAACTTGATTCTGAACTAGATGAATTTATTAATTCTGATGATGAAGAAGAACTGGACAGCGAACTACTTGAACTTTCAGATGATGAACTGGATTCTGAACTATCACTTGATTCCGAGCTAGATGAATTTATTAATTCAGAAGATAATGAACTGGATGAAGATTCACCTAATGATGTTGACGAAGAAGAACTGGAACTTGACGAAGACTCTCCAAGCGAGGTTGAGGATGAACTGGAAGAAGATTCTGAACTAGATGAAGACTCTCCTAAAGATGTTGAACTAGAACTTGACTCACTGGAAGAACTCGAACTAGATAAAGAACTTTCGGATGATAAACTAGATAAAGAACTAGAACTAGATAAAGAACTACTTGAATTTACTAATTCAGATGAACTAGAACTGGATAAAGAACTACTTGAACTTTCAGAAGATAAAGAAGAAGAACTTGATGAAGATTCTCCTAACGATGTAGAACTCGAAGATGATTCACTGGATAAACTAGATTCTGACAACGAACTAGATGACGAACTTGAACTAAATCCTAATGAAGAAGAACTAGATTCACTTGAAAAAGAACTACTCGAATTTATTAATTTAGAACTAGAACTTGAACTGGATAAAGAACTTAATGAAGAACTAGAACTAGATTCTGAACTTGATGAATTTATTAATTCCGATGAATTTGAACTAGAAGAAGATTCACTAGATGAGCTTGATGACGATTCTCCTAATGATGTTGATGAAGACGAACTTGACGATGATTCACCAAGCGAGGTTGAGGATGAACTAGAAGAAGATTCTGAACTGGAACTAGATGAAGTCTCCCCTAACGAAGTAGAACTAGATGAAGACTCACTAGAAGAACTAGATAAAGAACTAGAAGAATTTACTAATTCAGATGATGAACTTGAACTTGACAAAGAACTACTTGAACTTTCAGATGATAAACTAGAACCTGAACTAGAACTAGACCCCAATGAAGAAGAACTAGATGAAGATTCACTGGAAGAAGATGAACTAGACTCTCCTAATGAAGTTGAACTGGACGATGATTCACTTGATGAGCTACTACTTGATAAAGAACTACTAGAGTTTATCAATTCTGATGAAGAAGAACTAGAACTCGATTCCCCTAATGATGTAGAAGATGAACTTGACTCACCTAACGATGTTGAGCTAGAACTAGATTCACTTGATGAACTAGATAATGAACTACTTGAATTTATTAATTCACTTGATAATGATGAACTTGAACTCGATTCCGAACTTAAAGAACTTTCTGAAGATGAACTTGATAAAGAACTTAAACTTGACAAAGAACTACTTGATTTTATTAATTCACTTGATAATGATGAACTTGAACTTGATTCCGAACTTGAAGATTTTGCTATTTCAGATGATAAAGAACTAGATGATGATAATGATGAAAAACTAGATGAAGATTCACCAAGAGAGGTTGAACTAGATGATGACTCACCTAATGATGTAGAACTGGACGAACTTGATGAAGACTCCCCAAGCGAGGTTGATGATGAACTAGGAGAAGATTCTGAACTTGAGCTAGATGAAGACTCACCTAACGAAGTTGAACTAGAACTAGATTCACTAGACAAGGAAGAGATAGATGAAGAACTACTTGATGATTCCGATGAAGAAGAACTAAATCCTAATGAACTTGAACTAGATTCGCTAGAAGAACTTGATTCGGATGACGAACTAGAGCTTAAACTTGATAAACTAGATAAAGAACTAGATGAATTTATTAATTCTGATGAAGAACTTGAACTTGACAAAGAACTACTTGAACTTTCAGATGATGAACTAGACAAAGAACTTGAACTTGAAAGTGAACTGCTCGAATTTATCAATTCAGATGAAGAAGAATTTGAACTTTCACTACTACTTGATTCTGATGATGAACTAGATTCAGATGATGAGCTAGATAAACTAGAAGAGCTAGACTCTGAACTCGAAGATTTAACTAACTCTGACGAAGAGGAACTAGATGAAGATTCTCCTAAAGATGTTGAACTAGATGAAGATTCAGATGATAAACTTGAACTAGATAATGAACTACTCGAACTTTCAGATAAAGAACTAGATAAAGAACTGGAACTAGACAATGAACTACTCGAATTTATTAATTCTGACGAACTGGAACTTGATGAACTAAATCCTAAAGAACTACTAGAACTAAATGAGGATGAACTAGATTCACCTAATGATGTAGAAGACGATGATTGAGAACTTATACTTGATTCACTTTCAGAAGACGAACTGCTTGATGATGGTTCATCAGATTCACTCGAAGAACTACTTGACGAACTTTGATCTTTAAACGATGAAGATGATGAACTAGAACTTTGAGAAGATTGAGAACTTTGAGAAGACGGGGATTCTGATGAAGATGATGAACTAGAACTACTTGAATTATTATCCTGTAACTCAAGCGCACCTATATCCCACGAAGCGCCTTGTGGACGCCAATTATCTGCGTCTAAATGTACGGCATCCCAATCAAAAGAAGCAATCGTTGCACCAGCGTCAACAGCGACACAGCCAGATACTAAATTAAAATTAGTAGTAGCATTTGTAAATATAGTATTTCCAGCTACACTAATTTGATTACCTGCTCCAAACCAATTGTCGGCTGACGTGTCGCTGGAGATACAGTAGGTCTGCGTGATTACGAGGTCTCCAGCAGTTATGTAGCACTGTGTGGTAGCCGCCGTCGCAATGTTATTGGTGGACGTGACTGCCAGCGTTCCACCGGCTACCTCGTTAAAGTAGAACCCGTATTCCCAACCAACTCCAGAGTTGTTATAGATGCTGGCGGTGACGTTCGACCCACTCAGCGCGCGAATAAAGATCGCTTGCCCCTGAGATATCCCGCTTCCGTAATACAGACAGTTTTGCACAGTGTAATTGGACGTGGTGTTAGAGTCGCAAAATACCGCAAAAGTGCTTGAGGTTGGAGTGGTTCCTGTGTAGTCAACGAGTACGCTATCAATAAAGCATGAACCCATATTGGCAACGGTGACGCCCTTGCCGGACAGGCCAGTGATGACGCATCTGATTCCCTCGACCCTGACATAATTTACAGTTATGGCTATACATGTCGTGCTGGCGGATCCTAATATCCACGCACCAGCACTGCCACTCTGACCGTTGTGTCTATGCGCGAGCGAAGTATATATGCGCGGGTAGGCCCCTACTGATGTGGCGGACCACCCAGCCACAGCAACGCGACCAAGACTTGTATTGTCAACTGAGTCTATCTCACATTCTGCCCATTGATCAGTCGTGCCCTGACCATCAGCCCAGTCTTCCCAGAGGGCTAATGTAGTATAATCTCCACTACCATCTGGATTTACAATTTTAACCGTTGCCAAAGATTATATCCTAGCAGAATCATCAAATTATATCCTAGCAGAATCATCAAAAAATAAATCAGATAATTCTAAATATTGTGCAGATGAATTGTTACATTTAGGACAAAAACCATCTCTACTTTCTTGTTTTTCATTACAAATTGGACAATAAGAAATATTATTTAATTTAGTGGTTGGTTCTGATATTTCTTCAGTAATATTTTTACAATCTAATCCATTAGAACTAATAAACATATTAGGTTGTTTTTCTTTATTTATTTCTTGCCCAACTTTAACCCTATACTTAGATCTATTTATCATTACATGTGTAGATGGTTCATCCTTTGGATCATCTTTTAATAAATCTCCATTTATAGTGCCAGGTAACTCTAATGAAGCCCCATCAACAGCATAAGGATAAGAAATAAGTCCACCATTTTCTTTTACTTTTAATTCTAATTCAGGATCATCTAAATAAGTAATAAGAAATAATCTTTTTTCTTCTTCACCCCAATTAGCCGGTGCAATTTTAGCAACTAATATATCTCCACATTTCTTTTCTTGTTTTTCCAATTTACCTATTTCACCTTCACCTTCCAAATCTCTTCTTAAACTAATAGCAACCTCTAACATGTAATTATCTCCTATTCATTTTATATTTTTAAATATCTAACAATAACAGTAACATTAGTTATATTATCTACTGAATCAATATTAAATTTAACAATATCTCCAATATATAGTGATTTATTCCAACCTGTCAAAGTAGAATTTTTTGATTTTATCCCAGAAACAATTGAAGGAGGAGTTGATGATGTAATAGAATCAGTAACAGTAGGAGGATAATTCAAATAATTACTTTTCCATATATCAATTTGAATTGAACCAGATACCCCAGAAGTAGGTTTTCCTAATAATATTACTTCACTTATAGTCCCATTGAAAGTAATCCAGAATACATTCTTCTCACCAGTTGTTATTGTTCTTTTATTACCGTCTACAACCACCTGGAAGCTCGTATCTGTAGTCCCCTGCGGTCCAGTGGCCCCAGATGGCCCACTTGGTCCTGTAGGGCCAACAGGACCAGTAGAACTTCCAGAAACATCAAATCTTCTTTTAGTCAAAAAAAGACCAACTGGATATTCTGTACCAACTAATTTAATATATCCTTTATCATAAGCATCTAAAAAATTAGTAGATGATTCATATTCATTAGATACAGTTACTCTTTCTCCAGGCTGAATTGGAGCTAAATTTAACCCTACTGTTGAATCAGATATATCAACAGCTTCATTATTTACATTCACTACTATCATTTATATTATCTCTATTAAATCGGATTTACAATTTCTTTCATTTTAGAAATTATAGCATCTTCCATATCTTCGTAACTATAAGAATGATTCGGAATCTTAAAAAATAAATAATTATCATTTACATTTAATTTTATCAATTTAATAAATTCATTTGCTAATGATTTAATTAAATTAATATCATAAATGCTAAATTTTTTATTTTTCAAAAAATCATTTAATAGTTGCTGCATACGCACATTCTGCTGATTTTCTACATTATCATCTGTAATTTGAGATAATTTCTCTAAATTTATCCTTGCCCATTGACTTATTTTATTCATATTTTTACCTATATTTAATGTTGTATTCGTTGGTGCCAATTTTAAATCCCTTGGCATAAGCTAATAATCTATCTATAACAGTCTGGCTCATATATTCACTTGGTTTAATTCTTTCAACATAAGCTAAAATTTCATCTATGTAAGACCAGAACTCAATAGGCAATTTGGCTCTTAATTTCGCTCTCAACTCATCAATTGTCATAGGATAGATAGCATCTTTCTCCAATGTCTCAATTACTATTGTTGCAGCTTTATCCATTTGTATTTTTCTTTGTTCAACATCTACTAATTGAGTCTTCTCTAAAACTAAAGTAGCAGAGACATCACCAGTGCCTCTAATTACTGACTTTTGAACATTCATCGACCTGTCCATATTACATCCAGATAAAATAAAAACAAACATAATTACAGCGATTCCATTTGCATATTTACTCATTTCTTTTTCCTCCTTTTTCAACAAACAAAAGATAAAATGAACCTGTTATATATTCTTTTTATTTACAATGAAATCCTTGGATAAAAAAATAAAGGCAACATGAATTATGTTGCCTCATTTATGGAAAATAAAATATTTAGTAAAATTATTCAGTATTAATTTTTAGAAAAAATCGTGCCAGATTTGAAATAAAATTGTAAATGCTTGATATGTAATAAGTTATATTGTTTTATTATATTTATTTTATATTGGAGATTTGTCAATTTGACCTATATAGTATTTTTCATTTCTCTATTTGCAATTTCTTGTTCCTTGTTAGCCTTGAGTTGTGCTGCTTGTAATGCTGCTTGCTCTGATTTTTGCAACGCCAATTTTTCAACAGTTGATTGACGTAGTGCTGCCATTTTTGCTGCCGCTGCTCGTTCTTTAGCTGCTTGTTGTTCAGCCGCAACTTCCTTTTTTTCTCGTGCTTCTGCAGCTAATTTTTCGGCAGCAATAATAGCAGCCTGGTTATTTGGCATAGCAGCAGGAGTAATAGATTTATTAGGAGGAACAACAGGAGCAGCCGGAACAACAGGTTGAGTGCCTTGTGCTGATAGTATAAAAGATTCCTTTTGTAATTTATATACTATTTCTTTTTTTGATTTTTTATACCAAATCATATATTTTCTCCTTTTTACTGTACAGGCGCAACTGCTGGTGCTACAGGAGCGTTTCCTACAGATTGAGGTTGCTGCTGTTGTACTGGTTGATTCATTTTATTTTGAATCGCAACTAAATTATTAATGATATTAGAAATGTCAGGATTCATAGAAAATGGTTTTAATTGATTTATTACATTAGTCACTACTGGAATGACAGCGGCAACTTGCTGTTGATTCGGTTGCCCCCTATATCCCTGCATAAATGCTTGACCTAATCCTTTAACTGTATTCACCGCCCCTTTACCAGCATTCCAAACTCCTTTAGCAACATCAACCGCCGTTCCAACTCCTTTCCCTAATCCTTTAGCAATAGCAGCAGCTTGCGCTTCCTTCATCAACTCAATCTTTTCAATTTCCCAATTACTTCTTTTAATCATAATAATTCTCCTAAAAAAATAAATTATTTAATTTTCTTATTAGATGCTGCTTTAGGCATAGGTTGTTGTGAAGGTAGATTTGCAGGGGCTTGTGCTGGCGATTGTGTAGCAACAGGAGCTACTTCTTTTTTAGCAGGAGGTGCTACTATATTATTATATATATCTTTTAATTTATTAGGATCGAAAATAATAGTAGTATTTCCACCTTTCTTATCAGGAGAAAATGTTCCATGAGATTGATTAAACAACCAACCATTAGCTATATCAAATTGTTTTCCAGAATATAATACAACATCAGAAATTTCTGGTTTTATATTACCATTTATAACCTTTTGTAAATAAATACTTAATTCTCTAATAACAGGAATATCCTCTGCCCCTATCTTCTCTTTTCTTCCTTCAACTAATCTCACCTGTCTTTTTTGTAAATCAGTATGGTATAAATATTCTTGAATATTACCAGCTAATTGTTTAGCTGGAGTCTCATACTTTACCTCTGCCTTCTTAATCATTTTAGGCATGATTCTACCAGAAGTGCAAATACTATTACCAGATATAGCAGATAAATTAATATCTTTTAACTGCTTCTCTGTTTTCTTTAGTTGACTTTTCTCCCATTTACTGATATTCTTCATCATATTCTCCAAATAAATATAAATTTATATTATATTTTTATTTCACAATTCCTTTATATTCATTCCACGCTTTTTCTTTACAAGGAAGACAAATTCCATGAGTAACTAAAATATCACCATTCTTACCATATCTAACTAAATACGTAGTATATAATTTTTTATCTATAAATAATCCTGATTCATCAATAGGAATATATTCTTTATTTACTGGGCTATCACCATGAATTTTAACATATTCACCTGTATCTTTATTTTTTATTAAAAATTCCAATGAACCATGTTTTGTTTCCCAATCTTTTCTTGATAATAAAATACCTTTACTATTTTTATCATTTGGATCGCATGTATCTTTATCCTCTAATTTTCTACAATAAGCACACTGAAACTGCATACTGGAAGACCTACATGATTTCTTATACACAGATGCTATCCTTGGCAAATTGATTTTATGTTTGAATTCATCTCTTATTTTATCTGTTTCTTTTTCTATAGAAACATCCTCAAAAACTTTCCACTCTCCATGCTCTCCATATTTCTCATCTATCTTTTTAATTAATTTATATATATTCTTTTTATCATCTACCATTATTGGTTTAATGTTCTTATCTTCAATTAAATTATTACTATCTAACAATTCTCTATCTACTACATAAATAATATTATATTTCATTATATCTATAATATAATATTTATTGTTTGATGCTACAATATTTCCCTGACCTATAAAATTTGCCATCTTATACCAACCCATAATAAAATTCCTTAATCCTCTATTTTTTCTTTTTCTATCTGTTTAATTTCCTGGATAGTAAATTTATCTTTTCCTTTTCTATTTTTTCTAAAATTACCACACATCGAACAAGAGCAAATTTTTAAATTATTGGCTGCTTTATAAAACTTCGGCCAATCCTTATATATCTCTTTTGCTTTCTTTTTCTTTTTAATTAAAAAATTAATTCTATTACCATGTTTTTTCTTTTCTAAATTATGTTCCTCAAACATACAATCTCCTATATTGTATTCAATTATTTATTTAATTTTTCTTCTATGGAGGTACTGAACAAATATTACAACCAGCACATGCTCTACAAGTATTGCATCCTGATTGACCAGCCGTAGGAGGTAAATCTGTTCCACAATCATTACATCCAGCACACGCAAAACAACCAGCTACGCCACATCCAGCGCATCCTACACTTGTTGGATATAAAGGTGGACCACATCCTAAACAAGAAAAAGGAGTATCCCAGATATAACCACAGCCAGTACATCCAGCACAACCTCCAGAAGAAATATTAAATTTAATATTTATTTTATTTCTTTGCACTTAATTTTTCTCCAATCCATGATAAAATATTAATAATTATATTTTTCTTTTCCTTATCTATAATCTTATTTTCAACACCTGTCCTTTTCACTTCAACCCAAACATTATTTTCATCTACACCTTTCAACCAGTTCGGGCATCTGCCATTTTTAGTTAAATTAATATAAAATAAAGAAATATAATGGGAATCGTCCTCTTTATAGTTTGGAAGATAATTTACTTTTAATTTTACATCTCTTATATAATGATCAAAATCATTTCCTTCATATATTTCTTTTTCCATTTCCAGTTCTTCATCATCAATGTTCTCCTCGTAGATGTTAGTTGATTCATTTACCTCATCATAAACTTTAATTTTTAGACTCAATTTTTTCTCCTGAAAAAATAGAAAAAATCAATCTTCTTTGTTGAATAGTTCGTATCTCCCTTCTAACCATTTCTTTATTTTTCCTGTTAGTTTCAACTCCTCTATAGCAAAAAATATATTTTTATTACCAATATCTTTTTTAAGAACTTCTATTACATCCATATTCTTACAATAATTCAAAAATAAATAACAAAATTTAATCCAATTTTCAATTGTTTCCGAATTATTAGTTCCTTCACATACTCTAAATTCTATTGTTTTTCTTTGGTCGTAATGATACAAAGATAAAATAGAATGATGATTTTCTGCTATCCCATATGCTTTTTCAAATAAAAGACCGATATTGTGTTTTTTACCATCGCCTAACTTCTCACAAAAATTATTCTTTCTTCTATGTTTTGGAAAACATCGAATAATTCCTTTTTCTATAATAAGCCAACCAATTACCAATAATCTGGGATCAATATCTCCTATTTCTAAATGGAGGTGCGTAGAATCATTGTTTGTTATTTTTATATTTTGGCCTAATTCTTTTATTACTTTTTTAATTTTACCTATATCATTAAATGATGATATGGGAGTACATAACTCAGATTCTGTAGTTCCATCTATTTTTAAATGCCATTTATTATAGTTTTTATTGGAAGAATAAGATGTTTTTTTAATTAAAACAGAATTCTCACCATAATATTTAATACAAGCATCATGAACAAGTCCTTTTAATTCATCAAAAGGGGTAGAACATTCAAACTCCATTCCAAACCTATTTTTATATACCTCTTTGTTGATTCCCATAGAAAACCTCCATGCGGAATGTTATTATCATATTCTTCTTATCTGTTTTTTATCCTTCTAAAGGAATAAAAAGAATAAGTAAATAATATATAAATGGTTGATATTAAAGGATTATTTTATGGAGCAAGAATATCATTTAACAGATGGAGAATTGAATTATTTTTTCAGTAGTCAGGAAAAACTTGACAATTGGTTCAATGATACCTCAATAAAAGAAAAAATACCAGAAAATTCTTTATTAGGTAAAGAAACTCATATATATAAACCTATTATTGATTTTTTTAAAAATTATAAAAATAAAACATTGAGAATAACTAATTCTAAAGGTATAGCATGTTTTCTAAGTGTTGCTTTTGATTCTGATTTATCACCAAATACTAATTTCACTTTCGAATTTTTATATGAATTATCACAAAAATTAAATAATATAAGTATTCAATTGGCAGATGGAAATATAGTATTAACAAAAGAAGATAATGGTAAGATAATTATATTTGATGCATCTTTTGATAAAGATGGAAATTTAAAAGAAGCTATGGCTCAAATAACTGAAGGAATATAAAATGAAAAAAATAATATTTATTATTTTATTATTATCTGATTTTTCTTTTGCTGGAGATATAAAAGATTTTATTGTAAATGTCCAAGTAGAAAATGTAGTAAACAATAAAACTGTTCTATACAATGGAACTGGAGTAATAGCTTCATATAAAGATAAAGTATTTATTTTATCAGCTAAACATCTAATGGAAAATACAGCAAAAGATATTTTTATTTGGCAAGGTAGTATTAGAATAATACCTAAATATACAATTAAGTCAAAAACCCATGATTTTATTATTATATTTTCCGATCAATTAAAATACGGATTACCATTAGAAGATAACATAAGACCAAACCTACAGTGTTTAGCTGTAGGCTTTGGCTATAAGTCAGGTTATGTTGTTATGCCGTGCAAAACTATTGGAATATTTTTATCTGTTACTGATAATTATTCTTCTTATATAAAAACAGACTGCAAATTAGAACATGGGATGTCGGGAGGCGCGCTGCTATGTAATAATAAAGTAATAGGAATAAATAGTTTTGTCACTGTACAAAAACCTATTGTCGGAATCCATATGCCAGCTAATTATATAATTGAAATATTAAATAAAATAAAAAATTAAATATAATATTTGTATAGATTTCCTAGATAATTTTCCATTTCTATATATTTTTTATTTATTTCTTTTACGTAATCAGGCATAATAGGAATTTTTCCACCTCCACCTGGGGCATCAATAACAAAGTTAGGAATAGCATAACCACTTGTAAATCCTCTCAATCCTCTAATGATTTCTATTCCTTTATTTATATCTGCCCTAAAATGGTGTGAACCAAATATAGGATCGCAAGCATATAAATAATAAGGTTTTACCCTCATCATCAATAACTTATGAACCAAATCTTTTATTGATTCTAAATTATCATTAATTCCTTTTAATAAAACTGTCTGCGAACCTAACGGAATACCTGTATCAGCTAACTTGCAACATGCTTCTTTTACTTCTTTAGTACATTCATCTGGATGAGTAAAATGAATACTCATAAATAAAGGATGATACTTCTTTAACACCTTTAATAAATTTTTATTTATTCTCTGCGGCAAAACAGCAGGAACTTTCGTTCCAATCCTAATAATTTCAACATGTTGTATGTTTCTTATATTACTTAATATCCATTCTAATTTACTATCTTTTAATAAAAGAGGATCACCACCAGAAATAATAACATCTCTTATTTCTTTATGAGATTTTATATACTCAAAAGCTTTGTTTAACCTAGACTCATTTTCTTTTATTTTACTTGTTCCAACTACACGAGACCGTGTACAGTAACGACAATTACAAGAACAAATATCAGATGCCATAAGTAAAACTCTATCAGGATACCTATGGACTAAACCTTCTACTGGACTTTGTTTTTCTTCATGAAGAGGATCCTCCTCTTCTCCATAAGATTTAATAAATTCATAAACTGTTGGAACCATACACCTTCTAATAGGATTATTAAAATCATTCCTTGGTATTAGGCTTAAATAATAGGGAGTAATAGAAAAAGGAAGGTTGCAACCTTTATTGAATGCTTCTTTTTCTTCTATACTCAATTCTAAATATTTTTCTAATTCATTAGAAGTGCGTATTCTGTTCTTAAACTGCCACGTCCAGTCGTCCCAGTCTATTTTATTAACATGATTAAAATATCTTCTACTACCGGGAGGTTCCTCAGCATTGGAAGACACTTCCTCTGCTGTGGAAATTGGATTTGATTCGATTCCTACGCCCATTTGAAAATATTCCTTTCGTTAAAAAAGAAAAAATAAATAACAACATGTTATCTTATTGTCCATCATATAATTTTTTCCTGCAAAAAAAACAAAAAATAATTATAGATATTTAATTTTTATTTTTCGTCTACAATTATAGTAGAAAACTTTTTTATAAGGAGAAAAAAGAATGCGCCAAGTACTTGCAATTGTTGTTTGTTTACTTGTGTCTACTTCTTTATTTGCTGGACATCAAAGTTTTAGGCCGTCTGGTGGTCATCAAGGTTTCGCTCCTATGCGTCACGGACCAATGTTTGCTCCTGCTTATAGACCAGCTTATCAGTATAGTTATAGACAAACCTATCGTTATAGGCCATACATCATCGGTGGAGTTTATTATTACGAACCCGCGACAGTTGTAGAGGTTATTCCTACTCCTGTTATTGTTTATACTATACAGCCTGATCCAATTGTTGTTCAACCTACTCCTGCCGCTGCGGTTGCTCCTACAACTCCAGCACCTACCGTCACACCTGTTCCTGCAACCACTCCTGTCCCAACAGTTCTTACTCCCACTTCACTTATTGTACAACCAGCCCCTGTAGTTATTCAACCTGTTTATCTACAACCTGAACCTGTCTATATGCGCTACTCCTACTATAATCACCGCAATCATTTTTCTTTTGGACTTTTCTTCTAAAAAACAAAAAGAAAAATATATTTAATTTCAATAAAATCCTCTATAGTATATTTATAGAGGATTTTTTATTTCCTATAAGTAATATATAATATATAAAATAGTTACAAAAAAGATAAAGAACCAATACGTTTGAGATAATATATTTTTATTGGAAGGTAATAATAAATGATAGTTACAAATTTGACAAATACTATATTAGATGTATCAGATAACCTAAAAGGATTATTTCTTGTATTGAATCCTAATGTAACTATGAAAGTAGATGATAAATTTGCTAACTCTACTAGTCTTATGATTGCTGTATCACAAAATAAAGTACAAATCAATTCTTTTTACTCTGATCTGGCCAGCAATGTAACTGAAAAAGAATTTCAAGGTACAGTAATTTCTGGTGCTACAGGACCAAGTGGACCAACAGGGCCAACTGGTCCTTCAGTGGTAGGAAATACAGGAGCAACTGGACCACAGGGAATAGGAACTACAGGCCCGATTGGATCAACTGGTCCTATCGGAATTACTGGTAGTACAGGACCTACTGGACCACAAGGGATTACAGGGTTAACTGGTTCTGTAGGTAGTACAGGAGCACAAGGAACCACTGGCCCAACTGGGCCACAAGGTGGTGATGCTGGAAAAATATATTATCTTACTAATGTTGCTGCTGATGTTGGAGGATATTATCAATCACTTCAATCTCCATCTCCCGGAGGTGAATCAACTTTCACGGTAACAGTTAGTGGAACTTCTGATGTTGCAGTTGCTTCCTATATTACCTATCCCACAACTGGAGCAAATGTTCTTGATTTACCAGCAGGAACTGCATTTAGGCATTTTCATATCGCTAATTCTACTAATGGTGGTGTTTCTAAAATAAAAGTAGATTTATATAAAAGAGATTCAGTCGGAAGTGAAACATTATTAAGAAGCGGCTATTCTCCGAATCATACTGGAACTACTAATATAACTGAAATCATATGGTCATATACTGACGATACTGGGTATGCACTTTTAACTACTGATAGAATTGTATTTAAAGTTTCAGCAACTCGTGTTTCTGGGACTGCTTCTTTTAATGTAACAGTATATATGGCAGGAATAACAAATTCCTCTTATATACAAACAACAATAATATCAGGTGAAATAGGATTTACTGGTCCTACAGGACCACAAGGAACTACAGGACCAACTGGACCAGCTAATACCACATATGATTCCGATCCAACTAAATGGGTTGATACAGCACCAACAACTACTAAAGGTGCTATTGATCGAATAGCAGCCGCATTAAACAATCCAGCATTCGTTATTGGAAATCCAATTCCATAAATAAAAGAAAAATAAATAAAGGAAAAACAAAATAAATTTGTAATATATAAATAGTTAATTTATTTTTTGTTTTATTAAAAGGATTAAGGAGTTTAGAAATGTTTGCGAATAGGATTCATTTAGGTAAAGTAAAATCAGTAGATGAAGTATTAAAATCTATTAATAAAGTTGCAGAAGCACCAAAAATAGAAGATACTCCTGCACCAACTACAGAAGTTAAACCAACTGAAACAACTACAAATGCAACAGAAATCAAGCCTGAAACTGTTACAGCAAAAACAGATAAAACAATTAAAATTGCAATTAGTTGTCCTTGCGGAGAAAAATGTCAGTGCGAAAAAAATGGGAAAACTACATGCCCTAAATGTGGTAAAAAGATTCAGCCCAAGAAGAAAGAAGAAGATTCAAAACCTTCTTCTGCTTCTTGCCATGCAAGCACACAACCTCAAAATTTCCAGAAAATTTCTAAACTTACTCCTGCACAAAAAACTTTCTTAGGTTCTTATTGGAAACAACTTTACCCAGATGCTTATGTAAAAGCCATGTTAGAAAATTTTTAATATTTCACCTCGCCCGATCCCTCCTCCTAGAAAAGGCGCAAATTATTTGCGCCTTTTCTTTTTATAATAATTTTAATTTTATCATCGTTTCTCTTACGTTTTTTAAACCTCTCTTCTGCACAACACTAAACTTATGACTTCTTTTTGTTTTATACTTACCGCCAAAGCGATATAAAAGATACCATAGGTATGAGTCATGACTAGGTATCGGAAGCCGTCCTGGGGACATTGCAGCACTTGTACGGACAAATTCTGACCTGTGCAAACATAAATAAGAAATAAATCTATTATGTTTATATTTTACAACATCAGGAATCCCATCTTTGAAAAATGGTTCTCCAGAAAAACAATGAACTTCAGCCCATTTATCCATTGCAATAATAAATTCAGTTCTTGATACACCCCACGAAGGAGCTACTAAATCATAATCGAAATCTTCTTTTTCAAATAATGGATTATCATTATGGAAAAAACTATCTGAATCTAATTTCATCCAATAAGGAGTCTCTACATATTTAGCAGATCCTAATACAAAAGAAGATAACATTAATTCTCTTTGGCTATCATATTTAGGCATATCCCAATCAACTATTCTATAATTTCTTGGTTTTAGAAAATCGAAATCATGTTTACTGGATAATCCATGAGAAAAAATAAGAATAGGAGCATTCTTTAAACAACTTTTCAGATCCCATGTTTTATATGTTAGTTTTAATATAGGGAGATATTCTTCTGTAACGGCAGTAACCAATGTAATATCAGGTGTTTTAAAATCAGGAACTTTAGGAATTTCTATTTTAGGAACTTCTATAATTGGTTTCTTTAATCTTTTTAAAAATTTATCATAATTACTATTATCCTGAACCAATTGAACTAAACCTGGTATTTTATTGCTCATTATCTCTTCATAATGATTCATCCATAAATCAGCAGAATAAATAAATTTATTATTTGTATTTCGGCAATGTTTATCTCCATGATAATGTATAATTCTTATATCTGGATTATGAGTATTACTATATCTACAAGAACAATTGAATTTTTGGTCAACAACTTTATGGGGATATCTATGCCTATAAACCATACATGCTGATTCTTCAGGAAGATTGAAATTTCTTCCTGGCATTGTTAATTTATTCCAATCAGCCATAAACTTAGATTCTTTAATAAAGGAATAAACACCAACATTTAGACCTGGACCTGGTTTTAATGCTTCTTTTACTGCAAGTGGATCTAATCCATTGAATTGCTGTATTCTTCCGGCCATAGCTCTTCCAGTAGTTACCCAATCCGAGAATTGAGTACATATAAATTCATATTCTTCAGCGTAATCAAACAACTCATCAATTTTACCAACAACTAAAGTATCAGTATCAAGAAAAATACTTGTATCGTATGGAGTGACAGTATGAACTAACGTCTTATCCATAAAAGCTTTATGGAAACCTTCAGATACATCTGATTTCATTTCAACTAAATTAATATCTAATGGAGAATTCAATAATTTTTTACATTCATTTCCACTTTCTTTCCCGCTCCATATAACTGTCACAGGTCCACTGTAATGTTTTCTTAAACTGAAAATTGAAACTCCAAGACGAGATAGGCATTTCCTACCAATGTTGTAATATAATACTCCTCTTGATCTCATTTCATCACTCCAATATATTATAGAATTGTTATATATTTTTTATTATTATTAAAAATATATAAAGGATATTTATTAACTATTTCTTTTACATCGGCAATATTTAAAAATCCAAAATCTTCTCGCTTACCATTAAAATATTTAGCATCATCTATTATTATTGTATGTTTCACCCCTATTAAATTAGAATGATCTAATATAATTTTTAATTCTTTTAATATAGGACATTTAAAACATGGACCATGAGCATCAAGTAAAAAAGTTACTTTATTTTTTATATTTTTTAATACATAAGGAAGAGTTTCCGCACTATCTCCTAAATATAAATTCACTCTCTTATCATCTTTAAATAATTTAACACATATATCATAATTAGTTTTTAAAATTTCTATAGAATGAATTTCTTTAAATCCATACTTTAAAGCATTTTTTATACCTTTTCCAACTAAAGATCCAGTTTCAATAAATATATCATTTGGAAATTTATTTAAATGTTTTGAACAACTCATTATTTTCTCCGAAAATATATTAGAACAGCATTTTTCTTAACGAGTTTTATATCAATTGACCCAAATTTACTAGCTTCCTGTTTCAAAAGAGCCGACCAACTATCCCATTGTATTTGAGTTAGCCATGCTGGATGCAATTCAGCACCAACAGCTTGAAATTCCCATAATTTAGATACATTAACTGGATCTGATAAAAAATATTTTTCTCCACCTTCACAATCAAATTTTAAATATGTTTTACTTAATGGAGATTTAACCATCTTAACTAAATCTGAAAATATTATACTTGGAATCCCAATATCTGACGATTCAACTCTTTTACACGTAGAACGACTTCCTATCATCTGCACTGGCTTTCCATCGGCAATAGCTACATTTACCGTCTCAATCTCAAGACCAGAACAATTATCCACCAATGCAGCATAATTATTAGGGTCAGGTTCAATAGCAATAATTCTTGAATTAGGAAATAAAAATCTAACCATTATGGAAAACATGCCAACATTAGCGCCAATATCAACAAAAGTCTCTGGAACCCTACGACGGAAAACTCTGACTTTATAGAAATCATTTTTTACTACTTCATTTAATAAATTGTGGCACCCTTTTAATAATTTCATCGTTGCACCCCGTTAGCTGGTCCTCTAAAATGCTGTAGATGAATAGCAAAAATATCAGGTATTGCAATTGCACCTCCAGCCCTAATGCGAAAACACCTATCACTATTTGTTCTTGTATGGGGCTTATCACTCAAAATACTCCAATCTCTTTTATATTCTCCAACATAAGACCCATCTCTACCATTCTCTGCTTGATATTTTCTATAATTTTCTACATTGACGCATTGAAAAAATCCAACTCCATAAGCGCCAGTAATATTTCTAAGAATAAGATTAGAACATTTATTAAAAGAATTATTTATAGGCAAATCATATTTCTCTGATTCTATCAATTTATCGGCATCTTCTACCTTCAACACTGTCTTCCTTCCAGTTCCTATTACCCTATGCTCATCTGGTATTCTACCTAATCCTACCCAAAATTTATTAAAAAAATCTTTAGGATAAATCATGTCAGCATCATTAAATACTATCCAAGAAGATTTACATGATAACATACTCTTATTTCTCACCTGACCCCTAATACCAAACATGTCATCATCCCAAATAATAGAATTAATAGAAATATATCTACTAAATGTATTTATTATTTTTTCATTCCAACTAAACCAAGGATCTTTATTATGTAAACTAATTACATAAGACAACTTTGGACCGTTCTCCTGCTCAATTAAACTTGATAATTGCCACCAAAATCTCTTCTGAAATCCGTAAAGCATAGTATGAATTTCAATATCTGACATTTAATATATCTCCAATTTTTTATCAAATTCAGAATTATATTTTTTTATGCCTTCTACCATAGTCTTCGTTGGACAAATATTATTATCTTTCAATCCAAAAGACATATTATCTTTTTTCCAATTTGCTGGCATAGCATGAGAACAATGAGAACATAACTCTTTAATAAAATAAATATTAGATGGAACTGTTTTAGAATATAATTCTGGTTTGTTTAATATGCGAACTAATGGTATGGCTGGAGAACAAGGAAGAAATCCCCATTTATCCAAAGATAAACCACAACCATTTGGAATATTACATTTTTCTGGCTCTAATCCACAATCTAAAAGAGAATAAGGAAATGGAATATGTTTCTTTTTCTTTTTACTACTACCTAACCATCTCATATTATATTTCCTAAGTCCATCAGGAACAGGAATTGTAGTATTTGTATTTATCTTTATATATCCAATTAAACCTTCTGTTTTTAATTTATCTAATTCTTCAACTATATCTATAATATTAGGATTTAATAAAGGCTCACCGCCAACTATTTTTATTTTCTTTATATAAATCTCTTTTGATTTTAATTGCTCACCTAATTTAATTATTTGTTCAGGAATCATATCTGAATCTTCGTAATCAAATAAATTACAACATCTATTACAATATAAACACTTGCAATTACATTTTAATGTTACATTTAATTCTAAATTAATTGAGAACAAAAACAACTCCTATTTTTTAACGATGCCCCAGATCTTATTTTTCTCGGCCTCTATGGTCCTAAATTCAGCACGATATTTCAATACATCAGCTTCTAATTCCTCTAATTTTTTATTCCATTCTACTTTATCAATTTCTTTCATCTCTGTCAATTTATATGAAGCAACTGATTCTTTACTAACCCTCAACTTACCTCTTGCTTCATCTAATTTATTTTTTATATTTGTTTTTTCTTCTTCAGTGTAAACCTTTCCATCAACAGGACTTACACTTTCTTTTTTCTTTTTCTCTTTTTCTTTTGCCTCGCGATCATAAAGACCTTCCGTTCTCTCTTTAGATAAATCTTCAGGGAAATCTACTGTCGCTATTTTAACTGCTTCTTCTACAGAAATAAAAGGAAATACTTTCAATCCTGAATCTGGATTACAATTATATATATTTAAACCATTCTGTTTAAATATAGGCAATATTTTATTAAATCTATCTTTTAACTTTTCATAAGTGCTTGTATTTCCATTTACACTACCTCCAGCACGATTCTGTTCAAAATGATACGTATAATTACTATCCATTTTGAAATCACAACCTAATAAAAATATATTTCTTATTCCTAAATAAAATAATATACGAATAGAAGCAAGCATTATACTTCTACCACCACCATCTTCTTCTGCCTTACTATGATTACCCCAATTTATTGTATCTTCATACAAAAAATTCTCTGGTCTAAAATATTCATTTCTTCTATAATACCAAACATTAGGACAATCTCCAACTTTAATATTTGTCATTTCCCATTTATCACTATCAAAAATAAATTTTTCAGAATGACATATAGGAGTAAATTTCATTATTCCTGGATCTACCCATATTGATTTAATAAAACTATCTGGCCTATCCACACAAGTCCACATATCAGGACGATATGTTTTAACACTATTATTGACTCCTAACGTCAACATCCTTGGTCTTTTACTATTTCCAAGTAATAATTCTTTATTTACATTTGCAAAAGAAGGACCACTTAAAATTAAAAATGCTGAACCTCCCCTATACATATCTCCTAACCAGATATTATGACAATCACGAGAAAATAAAAGAGGAGGTGTTTGTATATATTTACCAGTTAAAAAACCAACATCTTTTTCTCTGCCATGCCTTATACGAGCATAATCCATTTTATCTGTATTTTTAGGACTCTTTACTTCCTTTTCTGTCAACATAACAACAGGAGGAACAGAAGAAGTAATAACAGTAGGAACAATATCAGGTTTAGAAGTATCAAAAGGAGGAGGAGAGAAAACAGTTGGAGCAACAACATTGACAGGTTTAATGAAATCTTTTACATCAACTACATCATCTGGTTTAGGAGTAAACCATTTACATTTATCAATTCTACATGTCATAGTAATAGCTACTCCATCTACTATTTTATGAACTTCAGGATCTGGATGCTTGCAATCAACTAGAAATGTTTTACACTTGCAATCATCCCTTTTTACTTTTTTATTTGTTACTTTCATATATTCGCAAACTTTAGCAGAACCACCATGAGGATTTGTAATAAATTCTATATCCTCTACTACTCCCTCATACTCCGAAGGAAGAGTCTGCTTTAATACCTGAATCAAAGCAGGAAGATTCTTCCTTACGTCCTCCATCCTTTTTATATTATTTTCTTTCTTTTGCGTTGGTTCTGGCATTTCTTCTAATTTAGCATCCATAGCAAGTTTTAATGGAATACATTCGAAATCCTCAACATCTACTTTCTTTTGACTCAAAAGCCATCTGCGCCAGTTTTTATTAGTCCTGCAGCTAAAACAATTAACTCTTGATTTGCACAATTCATCACTATAAAAATCCGCCATAAAAATCTCCTATAATTATCTAATCCCCTCTATGTTATCTTTTACTTCAGGTTTACTTATATTTAATCTCTCTTCTATATATTTAATATATTCAGGATTCAACTCAATTAAAATATATTTTCTTTTGTTTTCTATAGCTACTTGACCAGTTGTTCCCGATCCAGCAAAAGGATCAAGGACAACTCCATCAATAGGACAACTAGCCAAAACACAAGGTTCTATTAATTTAGATGGGAACATAGCGCAATGATTTATTTTAGATGGTTGCGTAGGAATGGACCAAACTGATCTCTTATTTCTTTTACCTTTTGCTCCATTTTCCTCTATAGCTTTACAATCAAAATAATATTTTTCTGATTTAGATAATAAAAACATATATTCATGAGATGTTGTGCATCTATCTTTTACAGATTGAGGAAAAACATTAGGTTTTTCCCAAATACAATCCTGCCTCAAATACCAACCATCAGCCTGTAAAGCAAAAGCCAAGCGCCAAGGAATTCCTATTAAATCTTTTGGCTTTAGCCCGCATGGTACTTTACTACCTCTTCCACCTGCAGCCTGTCCTGGCCCATGTTTGACCCCTCCTTTGGTACTTGGAACCTGATATGATCTATTTGCCGCATAAGTATCTGATATATTCAACCACAGAGTCCCATCATCTTTTAATATTCTTTTGACTTCAGAAAATACTCCTACTAACTTATCAATATATAAATAAGGATCAGGTTCTAGACCTATCTGTCCATCTATACCGTAATCTCTTTGGTTGTAATAGGGTGGTGAAGTAATACAACAATTTACAAACTCTGTATTTAGAGTTTTTAAAACAGTCAAACTATCTCCACAAATAATCATACAATATCTCCTAGTTTCATTATATATCTTTCACAAGGATTTTTTACAAAAATAAAATAATATATTTGTATAAAGGAGAAATCTAATGGGATGGTATAAAAATCTGGCAAGGGAGAAGAATTAAATTACGATGAGAGTAAAATAAATAAAAAAGAATTAGAAAATGGTATTGAAATCGAGATGGAACATACAAAAAAATAAAGATTTAGCTAGACAGATAGCTTTTGATCATCTAGCAGAAATTCCTGATTACTACACTTGATTAAAAAATGGAAGCAGATGCTAAAAAATAAGGAGACACTTCTGTCTCCTTATTATAAATAAATAATAAATATATTTTTATTTATCTTTTAAATTATTTAATGGTTTAATTTTTCCCATATAGTTAACAAAAACAGAATAACATTTCCACTTATTTGGAAAATTATTTTTCTTTTCTAACAATTTAGAACTAACAAAAATATAAATACAAGGTTTATTATCATCACCTTTTCCAACACCAAGACCAGTAACTTTTGATGTTAGATTATTTTCTACTAAATAATCATTAAATTCCTGTAAATTTGCCATTTAAAATTACTCCAAATTGCAAGTAAAATAATAAATATTTCCAACACTATCTCTATATAATCCATCTACACCTTTAATTATTTCTATTATATTTTCTTTATTTTCTATAAATGGATCTTCACAGTCCCTAATAGCTGTCTTCAATCTTGCTTCATCCATTTCCTTTTGGAACTTCAAAACTTTATCTCTTAATTCAATTCGTCGTTCTTTCTTCATCTCTTCCTGGAAATTTAAAAATTTATTTTTAATATCTTTACTATTCTTTAAATATAAAGAATAACAAATATAACATAATTTCTTTTCTTTATTAAAATGTTTTTCACAAAAATATCCTTCACATTCCATACAATAATATTCATTTATCAATGATAAATCTTTATCGCAATAATTACATTTTTTCGAAATATACCCATGAATATATTCATAACAATGAGGACACAGTTCCTTTCTATAATGAAAATCGCAACAAAGTTCCTTACATTCTGAACATTTATGAAAAGCTTCTTCATTACAAAAATAACATTTATTTATTTTATCTTTACGACAATCATCACACAAACCGCTATGATGATGTTCATCACAACATACTTCCCCACAATTTACACAGCCGTAAAAAGCTTCTTCGTCGCAACAATAACATTTATTTGTATTGGACGATTCCCTTTTCTTATTAATAAATTCTTTAGCTTTCTTTGTCTTTTCTTCACGTGGCCAATGACAAGTAACATTCATAACTTTACCGTTACCACAATCTACTTTATAATCTGTTCCGTCCGCACAATTCTTACATAAATCTAAAAGTCCACTATAATGATTATTACAAACAAATTTTCCACATTTACTACATTTATTTTGTCTTTCATTTAATAATCCCTTTACATCACCACAAATATAACATGTTCTATCTTCTTTATCGCAATCACAACATAAATTAGAAATAGAATCATAATGATTACTACAATACATATGACCACATTCAGAACATTTATCTAATTTATGATCTGCAAAAATTATACCACATCTATGACATACATCTTCAATCTCTAAAAGATCTTTCTTACATTTTTGCCAACTTAAAACAGTATCCATTGCCTTATTCAAATGTTCCTGAAATTCTTTCTTTTCTTTTTTATTTTTTAATTCCATAACATTATTAGTAAAAGATTTTTGACTTGCGTCTTTACTGTAATGCTCCATATTATATTTAACTAAAGCCTCTTTAGAACAATTACAACAATACCCATGATTAAAATGAAATTTACAACACAACAACCCACATATCTCACATCTAAAAGAACCTTCTTCCTTACAATAATAACATTTTCTTATTTCTTTTTCTATACAATTAAAACATAAATTTCTGCTGAAAATAAAATGAGAATTACAAAACATATTGCCACATTTAATACATTTACTATTATGATCTACATCAATAATTCCACAAATTGAACATTGATTATTCATTTTACCTAACTTATGCGGACAACTATCACAGGAAAGCGTATCACAGTAATCCTTACTCCTATCACTCACTTGCCAAACTAAACAATCTTCTCTATTCATTTTTCTTTTCCTTTTTTAACTTCCATCTCTAAAATGTTCAAAACCTGGCGGCAAATCAAACATAACATAAGAAGTCATAATCACACCTGATTGACTACAAACTTCTTTTATTAAATTGGTAATTGTACCAGAAGTTCTAACAGTATCATTTCCTAAAATAGCTTCGCAATATCCTTTATAGTCATCTTCTTCTATAATAAAAGAAAAAGGAGTATGTCGTGTAGTGTAATTAATATTACCACTAATTTCTTCTCTGCAATTTACTGTAACAAAATATTTTTTCATTTATTTTCCTTTTTACTCAATTCATCTAAACCGCTTATTGTATATCCTATTCCACAAAAAATAAAAATAAGGAAAACAAACAATGTACTTATTAGAAAAAATGGCAATGCTACTATTCTTCTTATTCTACCTATAACAGAAGTTCCACTCTCGAAAGGAGCTTTTAATATTTCTTTTATCATATCTTTAAAATGTTTATACATATATTTAATCATTTTTTACTCCGTAGTATGGTCTAAATCACTAACAATATCAGCTAAAATACCTAAAATAAAAATAGGAATAACTAATATAAAAATAATTAAATATAATGGCAAAGCTATCAATCTTCTAATGCGAGAAATAATATTTATATTTCTTTCAAATGAAATTATAAATATCCATTTGAAAAAATCAGTAAAATTTTCTATAACATTGAACATTTTATTTTTTCTCTTGTGAACATTTTAAACAATACATATTATTACTATTTTCTTTTTCCCTACCAACAACAGCTAAAACACCACAACTACTACATTCAAATATTTTCACCCCATCAAATAAATAATTTTTAATATCAATAGACTGTGGATTTTTGTTTAATTCAATCCCTTTCATTCTCATAGTATAAAAATATTTATTAATCATTTCTATACAATACTTTGACGCTTCATCTAACATAAAATCAGATTTATTATTTATTACTAAATATTTTCCAAATTCTCCATATTGTAAGTTGTTATTTACACACTGAAATTTTATGCTACCATCTTGTTTTTCCGTACAATAAATATAAAAATCTCTTATATTTATTGTAAATATTTTTTCTGCACAAAAAACCTCTGGTAAAGTATAAATAATTTTTTCATTTATATCAATCTTCTTTAATTCTTTTTTAATATTTTCCATAAGTAAAATAAAATAATCTTTATTTTCTTTTTTATTTTCCTTAGATTTTTTATCTAAATACTTATTTATTTTACTAATCACATAATTTGCTACCACACAACAATACCATTCAGAAATCCCGCCAATATACATAGGAGAATCTTTTCCATATGAATCCGTTAACTCAAATCCAGTAAAACCATTTAAATTACTTTTATCTATTCTTTTACAAAGAATAGATAAATCATCAATGAGTATTTTCAAATTATTAGAATCAAGCATATCGAAAATAACAATATCGTCTAATTTATTTTTCTTTGTATATTTTTTAATATTCTCCATAAGTAAAATAAAATAATCTTTATTTTTCTTAACAAATTTTTCTATTAAATGATTTTTAACAATCATTACAACATAATTTGCAACATTACTACATGTTTCTTGCGACAAACCCGGAAATGATTGTAATAATTCTTCTTCACCATTATAAACAATATAAACAACAATACCAGTAGAAACACTTTGATTGTCTGTAAAATAAATAAAAAAATTATTATCAATATTTAATGAAATACCTTTAGTGTTATTATGAATACAATTTTCAAAATAAATAATTTTATCAGATTTTAAAATACATAATTTGTCTTTAATAATTGATTTAATTTTAGAAAAACAATCATCTTTAATAATCATTTCATTCTCCTTTTATGCTTCATATACAATTAAAACTTCAATTTCTTTATTAATTACGCTACCATTAAAATAATTTTTATTATATTTCTTACGTCTGTTTATAGTTTTTATTTCTTCATAATGATAATGCTCTTCATTATCATTTGATACCACCTTTGCCACTTTAGTTAAACATGGAACTTTAGATAAACTACAGGTCATACCAATCTCTTCAAAAGGAGATATATATTTATCAGACTCATCAAAATAAAAAATAGAAAATAATTCAACATCAGGATATTTAATCAAAACATCTCTAAATCTTTTAATTTTTGGATGATCATTTAAAATTTCAACTAATTCTTTTGCTTTCATTGGTCGATTCCTTTTTATTTTTTAAATATTTACCTATCGTATAGCATATATAACTTGATACTCTATTACATATATCATTTGTATCAGAAATATAACTATTAAATACTACATGATCTTTACTTGATGAATAGCAAACTTTAATAATATTATTATACTTTATATTTTTGAGTTCTGTACAGTAAATATTAAAATTATCAATATTTAAAATGAAACTTCTCTTATTGAAACCAATACAATTTTTTACAATAACAACTTCATCGTATTTTAATTTATTTATTTCTTTTACAACACTAAACATAACTTGAAATAAAAAATCATTATGTTTACATTCCATATTATTTTTCTCCAAAATTATCAACATAGCCAAATTTATCTTCTAAAATATCTAAATTAAAATTATTATTTATATTTTTAATAATTCTTATTCTTTCCATCAACCAATCTAAATATTCTTCTAAACTATCTCCTACTCCATAATAAATATCTTCTGCTTTTGGCCCATAAGGAGGGTCCATGTAAATCAATTTAGATTTATCAACTAATTCTGAATGCTCTGACCTAATAGTTAAACAATCATCTCTTATTAAATGTGCTTCCATTTATTCACTCCAATAAAAATATAATATATTTTATTATTTCCTTTTTCAATATATCTCTCCGACATTTCCCAAATTACCATTAACTTCTTCCACTACTACAAAATAATCAGAACAATCTGTTTGCTTATTTAATTTATCCAATGCAAATTCAACTTCTGAATCTTCACCTCTCCAACCTACATACCATATTTTCCTATCATCTTCATCTGAACCAATTGACAAAATTACTTTCATTTTATTTCTTTTTCCTTTCGTTCATTTGTCTTTTACATTCATTTTTTAATGAAGGATATGTTCTTCCTATGGCATCAAATATTTTTTCTGATATTATTTCATACGCATCATCCTTACAGAATTATAGCGCCGGAAAGCCCTGTAGCTTCAGCATAGGGATGAATGGCGCTTATATCCATTATACCTGTTACCTGAAAAAATATTTCAATAAAAATCTTTTCTTTGCAGGAAAACAAAGATTACATATATAATATATTTATATGCATAAAAGATTAAAAACAAAGTTAGAGACCAAAGTTAAACGCAAGACACAGGTGAGAAAGATTGTCGAACTAAAAATTGACAAATCTCACCTGTCTAAATCAACCAAATCTTTATTATATACCCTTTTCAAAGAAGCTAAATATTTCTTTAATTATTGTTTATCACTTGATGATTTATCTACAGTTGATACTAAAATTAAATCTGTTCCTGTTGTAACTCCAAATGGGATAGAAGAAAGAGAATTATCTGTATTATCAAGTCAAATGAAACAAGCTATACATAATAGAATATTTTCTAATATAAAAACATTACACACATTAAAAGAAAAAGGATTCAAAGTTGGTTGGATAGGATTTACTTCTAATTTTTCTTCTATTCCTTTGAAACAGGCACATGTAACATATGAAATAGAAAATAATTATTTGAGGTTGCAGGGAATAAAGAAGAAAATTAAATTAAGTGGAACTAATCAAATACCTGATAATTATGAATTAGCTAATGCTCACCTAATAAAAAGAAATAATGATTTCTTTCTTCATGTTACTTGTTATATGGAGAAAGATGAAGAATATAAAGAAGAACAAAAATTATTATATGAAAGTATAAAAGATAAAACAGTTGGTATTGATTTAGGTTGTGAAACACAAGTAACATTAGATAATGGTATAAAGATAAAATATGAAGTTCCTGTAAATAAGAGAATAAGAAAAATATCAAGGAGAATAAATAGAAATAAGAAAAATAATACAAAGAATAAGAATTCAAGGAACATGTTCAAAAAGAGATTATTGTTACAAAAAGAATATAATAAATTAAATAATAAAAAGAGGGATATAAAGAATAAGATAGTGAGTGTATTGAGAAAGAACTATAAATATGTTTGTTATCAGGAGGATTCAATAGCTAGTTGGCAAAAGAACGGACACGGGAAGAAGATAAATAAGACAGGATTAGGAGGACTTATTAGTATTCTAAAAGATAGAATACTGACTCCTGTTCCTGTTTCTCAATTCTTCCCTTCAACTAAAACATGTAGTAAATGTGGTAAAAAGAAGAAAGTAGAGTTAGATGAGAGAATTTATATTTGTGATAATTGTAAATTAGAAATAGATAGAGATATAAATGCTGCGATTAATATAAAGAGAGAGGGAATGAGTAAAATACCTGATGGACTCAGGGAATTAACGCTTCAGGAGACAGTAACCTCTGCAAGTCAAGTCTTTAATTCTTTAAAAGGAATTGAGGACTTGACAGTAAGTTACTGTCGTTGAATGAGGAAGCCCCGATGCTTTAGCATGGGGTAGTTCACTACCCAATATTATTACTAAATACTTCATCAGGATTTTTATTTATTAATTTCTCCCATTCATCAATAATTTCAGATATACTAGTCTGATCTCCATATTCATTTACAGGAACTTGCTTCTTGCCATTTTTCTTTTCTTTTTTAGACGATTCTTCATCATTGTCGTCATCATCTTCTTCGTCACAATCATCATAATCACCCCCCTCTGGTTCTTCATACTCACCATCTAAACTATAATCAAAATCCCTGAAATTCCAGCTTTCACCATCATTTAAATGCATATCACTTACACTGACAATATCCCTGCCAAATAACTTACTCTTCTCTACCAATTTCTCCATAACCTTCCTACTATATTCATCCATCTGCCCCAATGCCTTCTTATGATTCTCTAAACTCGTCATAATAACAAATGAACTACTCGAACTGTTACTAACAAATCCATTCCTGATTTTCATTTCTTTCTCCTTTTAATAATAAATTTATTTTATATTTTCAATTTTACCAACGTCCCATTCTATTAAAATATAAGGGCTTGCCAAATATAAACTTGTAATAATCTTATCTTTTTCTTTATTCAACGTCATACATCCAACAGAACTAGAATCAATAATATTAATCCAAATATTAGGCTGATCAAAAATTTGTAATTTATCGCCTATTGCGTATCTAATATTAATAGCAGGTTTATATTCTGCACTTAAAAGATTTTTCTCAATTTCATTTAAAACATTTACATCATTGTCCATTTTTTCTCCTTTAAAATAAATTTATTTTATATTTTCTTATTATTAAAATCCATAGCCAAAAAATCTTCAGGACTGATTACTGCTTTAGGTAAACGCCTCTTCATCTGTTCAACTTCATCATCTATAATAATAAGATGAGGTTTCCTCAAACATGCTACTGCCTTTATATTATATAATTTAGCTACTTTCTTCGCGTGTCTTGCCCCTTTCCCTGACCATAAAACAACAACATGCCCTAACTCTATCAACGCCTTGACTTTATCTATTACATCCTGACGTGGAGGAGCATTTACAGGTTTCCCTTCGACAATGTTCGTCAACGTACCATCTATATCTACATATATTCTCATTTTTCTCTCCAAAAATACTCTATACCATTATACCTTCTCCATCCAAAAAATTCTGATCAATCCAAAAAAGGAAATATAATATAAAATATAGAATATATTATTATGTAAAATAAAAGGATTATTATTATGGGTTGGTATATTTTAGCTAATATTCAGGATACTTGGGATAAATTCCTATTTAACAAAATAATAAAACCTAAATTCCCTACTATGAATCAAAATCAGTATGACCAAATCAAATCTTTCTTCATAGAAAAAGAAATCCAGTTCCCAAATCAAAATCTATCTACTATCATTAATAAATTCATAAACTCATTCACTATCCCAAAAGGAGATAATCAACATATTGTCGATAACTTAAAAATTAATTTCAATAACTATCTCAATAATTTATTATCTCCTGAACAAAAATATGAAAAATTAAAAAATGATATAACCAATCAATTAGTTAATGCTAATTTACCAGGTTATACCAAAGACGATATTGATATTTTAGCAGATGATATAATAAAAAATAATAAAAATGTAAATCAAGTAATAAATAATATAAAAAATGAGAAGAATACTGGAACTAAAAAACTAGTAGAACAATTAGGAGAATATAAATTATATCAGTTGATAGAATGGGAAAGCGACAGTACTGATAAACATCTAGAAAAAAAAGACCAACATCCATGCCATATTGATATGAAAGGAACTAGTTGGTGTGCTAGATTCAAAGAATATTTCGATGAATATAAAAAAAATAATTTATTTATTCTTTTTAAAAATAATAAACCATATATATTGATACATGAAAATACAAATCAGATAGCAGGTACAGATAATAAGCATATATCAATAGATAAACTAAATGATAATGAACTAAAAATAATTGGTAAAGTATATAACTTGATAAATTATGCAATGCAAACAAAAAATACAAAAATTATGAATAAAATTCTTTCTCTTGGATATAAACATAACGATAAGTCTTTAAATTATGCATTAAATTCAAATAATCAAGAAATTATAGATAAAATTCTTTCTCTTGGCGCTAAACCTGATAATGATTCTTTAAATTACGCAATAGGAACAAAAAATCAAGAAATTATAGATAAGATTCTTAATATGGGGGCTAAAATTAACAAAAATTCTTTAGATGCTGCAATACAAACAGAAAATCAAGAAATAATAGATAAAATTTTTTCTCTTGGTGCTAAACCTAGTGACAATTCTTTAAGTATTGCAATACAAACAAGAAATACAAAAATAATAGATAAAATTCTTTCTCTTGGTGTTAAACCCAATGAGGGAGCTTTAAATTCTGCATTATACATGAGAAATATGAATATTGTTAACGAATTACTCAATCTTGGAATTAAACCTAACAGCCATTCATTAGATATCGTACTACAATATAAAAACATAGAACTTATTAAAAAATTTATCAATCTTGGTGCTAAACCTGATGACCATGCTTTATATCATGCAATAGGAACAGAAAATATAGAAATTATTGATAAAATTTTTGATCTCGTCGGTAATAAATTATATGATGGGGCTTTAAACACTGCAATGTTAACAAGAAATATGGAAGTTATAGATAAAATTATTAATCTTGGTGCTAAACCTAATGAGAGGTCTTTATCCTCTGCAATGTTAACAAGAAATATAAAAATTATAGATAAAATTCTTTCTCTTGGTGCTAAACCTGATGATGATTCTTTAAATTACGCAATACAGACAAATAACCCAGAAATTATCAAATTAGTAGAAAATCTTATAAAAAAATATGCTTCTAATGGTTGGTATTCTAATTTTATTAAATCAGCATCTAATGAAATTGATCCTCTCACTAAAGAATATCTACAACATCAAGAAGATGAAAATAGATTAGCTGATCTCAAACGACAAAGACATATCACTTCTCCTACTTTCGGAAATAAAAAAAATATAGAAAATGAAATAAGAGAATTAGAAGAAAAATTAAAAGATTTTGCTCCTACTCCTGATGATTTATATAGAGCAACAGAATATCAACAAAAAATAACAGGTGCTACTTATATTTATTTTATTAAATCAGGTAAATTATTATTTGATCATCCTAAAAAATCCCATGAAAATCTTATAGAAAAATATTACAAAAATATTAATATAAATGACCTTTATGATAATGTAGCTAAACAATTCCATAATGATAAAAATATTGATTTAGATTTTGAGATATTAACAAACAATGTACCAGGTGTAATTTCTGGACGTGTATTAAATGGAGTTAATACTATGTGGGCAAATCCAGGTCCAGAATTAAATAATCTTCTAAACGCACTAAATAAAAATAATATTAAAGTAAATAAAACATATATCCCTAAACAAAATAAATTATTCCCTACTAATGAATTACTTCATTCTTTTTAATATATTTTATTGCCCCATAAACCATATACAAATCATCCATGTTGGCCTAAAATAATAAATATAACTCCATTGACAGAAGGATCAGTTAGAATATATAATTTTTATCATTTACTTCTCATTGTACATTTAGAACATGAACACTTACCAATTAAACCCAATTCACGATATTTCTCTACCTTCTTCTTTATATTTTTATCTGTAACATTACCAATAAATTCAGCATCTTTACAAGCGCATAAATAAACTCGACCATAAGGATTTATAAATAAACTAGGGCAAACACATATATCTTCCTCTCCCCATGAACAACGTCCTGATTTTATTAATTTTATCTTTCTAATACCTCTCAAATCTTTATACTTATATCGCTTCTTAAAAGCTGATATAACACGCTCATCTATTTTTTCATGCCATTCATCACAAGACAAATCCACAGACATAATTCCGTTATGAGCTAATTCAGCAAGACGCAAAGCTGTCTCTGTCTTTTTACCGTTTGTAGCTAACCATAAAGAATTTGAATTAAAATAATTTAAAGATAACCCTATAATTTCCCAAAATTTCGGATGAATAGTTGGTTCCCCTCCTCCAATATCTAAAAACCCTTCCTCTAACTGTAAAGCTTGTTTAAAAATATTAATACTCATATCCTTGCCTTTACTTGTACAAGAAAAGCAACAGTGAGCACATTTCATATTACAACGATTTGTAATTTGAATATACACCTATTGATCCTCTTCAAATATAAATTATATTGTTATATAAAAAGACAATGAATCAAATACTGCGACTAATCACACCATTTTCCTAATACCAAGAAAAGGGTATATATTTTTTATATAAATCCATTATATATCTTTTTAGTTTTCTTACATAAACAGATTTAGCCCACGATGAAACTATCTCTATAGCATGTTGTCTAGCATTCTTCTCTATTTGCGAAGTCAACTTCTCCGCACGTATAAAAAATGTCTGTTTCTCTTTTCTTGGCATAGTCAATACACGATTAGATAACATCTGTTCAACACAAATACTTACATAATTTATATATTCTTTATGCAACAACTCAAGAGCTATTATTTTATATTTATTACATTCTTCATGTAGATAAAAAAATCTCGATTTATTTATATCTTTACTCATATACTTATATTATATACTTATATTATATAGTTTATAATCGAAATCCTGTATAAAATCTAATCTACAATATCTTTTCTTTCCCGTTTTAGATGATTCCGGATCTTTAATAAATAATAAATAATTTTTTTTATTTTACGGAATCCTTTATGTCGAAAAATACCGTTTTTAAAACATACCCCATATATAAAACAATATAATATAATATAATATATTTATTTTTTTATTTTTTACGCCTAACCTCATAATAAATAAAATATTTCTTTTTGTTTCCATGTTTCCAATAAAATAAATAAAAAATAATTGAGTTTAAGCCGAGGCCAATATATTGTAACTATTAGCTGGCACCAATTATTAACTTCTATTTATTCACAATTATGTTTTTTTGTTATGTTTATATTTTTGTTTACAATTACAAATTGTTATATTGTTTTTTTGTTTCGGCTATATTCAATCGGAATATAATTTGCCTATTTGTAATAAACCAATTGGGTTTATTCTTGTTCGGACCATCCAAATGGGATTTAATTTGATCCTTTTTTGTAAACTATATTCAATTGGAATATAATTTATTTTATTTATTTTGGAACCTGCCAAATGGACAGATTCAATGAAAATTATACCATATACCGTTGACATTTTTTTTTATCTACTGTCCCATGAATCCAAAAAAATTCTTGGACCAATAAAAGGAATTTTTAGTTTCTTAAGACCTTTACCAATTTTAATTATTTCATCTTTACTACTCAATACAGAATTAAAATCTAAATCATTACCAACAAAAATACCCCCATATTCTGTATCATTACCAATTTCTTTTACTTTCGGTCCAAAATAAACTCTTTGTTTATTAACCCAGTTCAAATAAAAAGATCTAGCTCCAACAATATCAGCTACTTCACCCAAAAAATCTTCGTCTTCAGTTTCGTCAAAGGTCTCACCATTTATCTTGATAACAATATCATCCTTTGTCCTAACTTTATATTTCTTTAATAAATCATTATATTTTACAGAATAACCAACAAATATATCAAATCCAATACACAATCCAATGTTCATTTTCATTCTCCTTTTTTATTTCTCAACTTTATCAACAATAATATTTTTATTCCCATCCTTATCTTCTTTTATATCTTTTACCGTAACCGCACCTGAACTATTATATAAATTTAATTTTATTCCCTTCCTCTTACAAATTTCAAACATCTTTTTTACACTATCTCCATAATCACCAGACTTCTCTTCTGTTATTTGCTCACTATTCTCAAAAACTACTTTTAGTACATTTTCCCCTGTAAATCCATTATAATTCTTCCGTAATCCACTAATACATGAACTATACAACATCAATTTATGATTATCCTGACTCCCTGTATCATACAATATCATATCAAATCCATCTAATATATTTGAACTATTTATTATCCCTTTTTCTTCTATATCTAAATAAACTGCACCTCCATATATTTCTGGATACATCTTCTGACAAAATAACTTCAAACAACTCTTTGATTTATATTTATCTATTACATATAATCTCTCGTTCTTCTGTAAACCTTTGTTGCTATCATAAAGTTTTACCCCATATGACTTTCCACTATTATTCAAAAATACTACATCTTGATATAAATACCTCTTCGTCTGCATCCAACATATCATAATATCTTTTATCTCTTCTTTCCCTTTACATCCTTGTGATATTAAATATTCATATATATCATTATCCTTTTTATATATGTTTATATTTATATACCCAGGCTCTATTGATAATTTCCCCTTATACACTTCATCCTATCTTTTTACTATATGATTTATAGCATGAGGATTATCCTCATCCCCTTTAACTATATCATCTGGTATAGATGTATTACATACTTTATTTTTACCCACCAACTTTCTCCTTTATAAAAATATAAATAAAAATATATTTATTTTTTATATTATTTTACCAATGCCACTTTATTATAACCATTTCCAAATTTTCCTACTTTCTCACGCGATATTGCTTTTCCATTAATACAACGTATTCCCCAACCATCTGGCCATATAATAGCCATTCCTTTATCCCTATGAAGTTGACCTTTTTCATTTAAATGTAACTCACAAGGACGTTCAGAAATAAAACATACATCCTCACATGGCATCCACCACCCTGCAGATTGAGCTATCTCCATCATTCCTCGCATCGGAATTACCTCATTCTTCATACCAAGAACATCTCCCATGTATTCATAAGAAGCCCACCAATAAGGGTCATATTGTCCAAAACAAACAAAAACACGAACATCGCTCCATACCGAATCCATTATATAATACCATATAGAATCTCCAATACTTGGCCATATCTCACATACATGAGCAAATATAGAATCAGACATATACTTTTTCGCAGGATTTATTATTGAATATAATACAGTATCACGAATTAATCCAACTAAAGGTTTACATGCTAAATTCCTACCTTCCTTTATGGCAATTTTAGCCATAGCCTTCGGAGAATCTACCCATTCAATCCGTTTTGGAATATTCTTACCAACAACTCGATAAGCATCCTTAATTCCATTCTCTGCTCTAATACGATCAGCAGGTTCCGTAGATAAAGAAATATTTAACCATTTCTCCCTATATTTTAAAAGCAAAATTTCCTGTTTCTTATTTAATTTTTTAATCATTTACATTCTCCTTTATTTATTAAATAAAAATTATTCCCTTACTCATCGGATCAATTTAAATATATTTATTTTTTTATTTTTCTAACCGGGAATCCTTTAATTGATAAAAATCCATTTTCAAAATACCACCCCCATCTATTTCTTCCTCCCATAATACCCTATCCATTTGCCCGTAAACCAACAAAAATCATCCAGGTGACTTCCTTTTCATCTAAAGCATGAAATACACTTGATGTAATATAAAAATAATATATTTTAATTTTTTAATGGAATGAAAGATATACCTTCAAACACTGAATCCTTTGGACCATATATCCATCTTACTATTTCTTTTTCAGTTATACTATTTTTTATCCTTTTCCCTTTAGGAACAAAAATAATAGTCCCTTGTAATCTATTTTCTCCAGAATTAAGTAACTCATTTATTTCAGGAATCAACTCAACAGCGAGCATGATAAGCTCGCTGAATTGCACATGTTACCATCATATCCTCAAATTTAATAGACGGAGACTTCGATGTCATCAAAGGAATGTCTTGCATAGCTTCCATTGCCGATAAACATAACTGATCTTTATTTAAATGAATAAAAGCTCCATCAATACTATCTCTCGTAATCTTACCGGAAGGACCAAACACTTCCACCATGATATATATTCCTTCTTCATCAATAGTGTCCAGCCAATCATTATATTTTATTTCCATTTTTTATTTATCCTTTATCGTAATTATATCACTATTGACACCAATTTCCCCCATTCTTCCATAGTCGATTCCCGATCCGGCTCCGGATCTTCTCTTCTAATAATAAATAAAATATATAACTCCAATCCCTGGAATCCTTTATATAAATATTTTCCATTTTCTAAAATACCCCACCCTGTTTTCATCATCCTCAAAAAATATAATAAAATAAATAATATATTATCCCGCATGGAATCCCTTAACTTGATATTTTCCACTTTTTAAAACAGGCCACCCCCTATTTCCATTCTCCTATAAAATATAAAATAAAATATTATTTCCCAAACAGGGAACCCTTACTTACATAAAATCACTTTTCAAACAACCACCACCTCTAAAATAAAATTATAATAAAAATAAATATAACCCCTTATACCGTATATACTTATATAATACTTATATTTATTTTTATTTTTTTTATTTTTTATTGAATAGAATCCCTTATATCGAGAAAATACCATTTCCTAAAACACACCCCCATAAGAGAAAGGGGGGTCCCCTAAAGGGTAAAAAATGATATTTGATTTTTTTTATGCCCCCACTACGGGGGTGGGGGGTGGGTTTTTGGGCTGTTTTTATATTATCTCCGGGCATCAATAAAAAATAATAAAAAGAAATAAATACATGAAACTTAATTCATGTATTTATTTCTTTTGTTTAGCTGATCTTGAGCGTCCTTTCGGTTATGCGAAGCGCGCGGGCCGCTCTTCCGCCTTCCGAACCTTCCGAGACTTCGCGCAAGGCCGCGAGAATCTCTGATTCGATACGGGCTTTCGGATTCGACACGGCCTTCTCGGCAATCGGACCTATCTTGGTCCGATTGCGTCCCGCATAGGGCTTGTCGCCCACAAGACGAACGATCCTCAATCCATGAGACTGGGCTTCCTTTTCCGTCATCAACTTTGCCATTTCCTATCCCCTTGTTTTTGTAAGCTAACCATTGGCTTACATAATATAATAAAATAACATGGGCTATGTCTTCCGGGCATCGTATATTATGTAAGTATAATAAAAGAAGACCATGCTTATTAGGCATGGTCTTCTTTATGGGTTAGCTGGCCTTAGCTATAAGACCAGTCCTGAACGCCATAGCCGCAAGAGCGGCTTCTTCGGACTGGCGAAGTCCGAAATGGGCGATCATTTCATTCGGAGTCATGGACGCAATCTTGCGGTTCCACAACCCCTTGACGCGAACGCAGAACTCCGCGAAGCGGCTAATATATCCCTTCTGGATATAGCCGAAGTCGATTGACAAGCCATTGACTGTCAATTCCGCCCTGGAAAGCTGGGCAATAGGGAGACGTTCGCCGCTAATGCAGCATGTCCGCATCTTGACAGGGAGAGTCGCTTCCCGCATGGCTTCCCGATTGCGGGCAGAATACTTTCCAATGGCCATTTGATTCTCCTTTGATAGTTGCCTTATGTAAGTAGTTGACCATTCAACCGCTTACATATAACAATAAAAAAATCTCATATATTATCTCCGGGCAACAAATAAAATAAATATAAATAAAAAGAAAGACTAGGTTATTAACCTGGTCTTTCTTTTTTGTTTTGTTTACTTACTCCTTGACGGCGAGAGTATAGGTATCGCCATCCCTGAGAATAGTTCCCTTCTTAACTCCATTCGCCAATTCGGTATGGACGTAAGAGAGAACCTTATCGTTATCCATATCTCCCTGATAAAAAATGGGACCAACACAAATCACCTTGGCAATTTCAGGTGGGGTCAAAGAATTGCCGTCAATAACGGCAACAATAGCCTCGCGCGTATGACGGCTAACCTTACTTCCCTTAGCCGCTTCCGTCTTTCCGCCAAGCTTGGCGATTTCCGCGTTGTTAGCCGCAATCTTAGCGGCCAATTCAACATTAGCGGCCCTAAGCTTGGCAATCGACTCGGCCTTAGCCGCAGTCAACTTCTCATTGAGCTTAGCCATAAGCTCAATAACCTGGTCGGAGTCAAGCGCTGCAACGTCAACATCCGTAACCACAACATCATTCGCCATGTCAAACCCCTTTCATTTCTGATACTGTCTTGCGATTGACCATTCAACCGCTTACATAATAGAATAAAAAAATCAATAATCATATCTCCGGGCAACGAATTATATTTAGTATGGTATAAAAAAAAAGAATCAACTTCAAGTAGTTGATTCTTATATTGATGGGCAAATTATCAGTTATTGATATTCTTTGCCCATGTTTTAATACAAACAGAAGAAATAATGGCTAATACTATGGATGTTATTAGTTCGGCCATTATTTCTCCTTTTAGAAAATGTTCCACAGGTCATGGAGAAATATATCTATTTCTATGATAATAGGAGCTATAATGAACCCTATTACGGCTCCTATATAAGCTCCTATTACAGAGTAGAGAAAAATAGTCTCCATGTTTATTTTTCCTTATTTAGTTTTGGCATTTCCAAACGGTAATAAACGGAAGTCCATCGTCCGTTTTGCTTTCTTTGTATATAATGACAAGGTTTGCATTCTCTTTTGTTATGTTTATTGCTTCCTCATCGGATGAAGCGTAAACATTCCCATGATCGCTTTCGGATTCCCAGTAATAACAAGTGGCCTTATCCATGATCTTTTCTCCTTATGTTGCATAATGCAACAATTATTTTATTTACCCCTGGCGAGATTTGAACTCGCAATCTTTAGGCTGAAAACCTAATATCCAAGCCAATTAGACGACAGGGGCTTGTTTATTATATTACGGGATGTGGGGATCGAACCCACGCACTTCGGATTAAAAATCCGATGCTCTACCAACTGAGCTAACCCCGTATGTTTGATTACTTTAGATACGCAAGCCCCATTATCAACCACTTGCGTATCATTTGTAAGGTAGTTCTTTCCTAACTTTGGAAAAGTCTTTGCCCTTACAGTAAATAATAGGAAAGGGAAAAATAGTCTTTCCGGGCAACAAATAAAAAATAAATAATATAAAAAATATAATATATAAATTATTAGTTTATATATTATATTTATATAAATTATTTATTGAAAGAGTTGGTCAAAATTAGTCCATTCAATGGAATAAGGTTGACAGCAGTGAGTTATTGCTGTTATATTGTCATTGTGAATAACAGCGATAGTGATTGAATTTTCTCCTGTCAACTTCACAAAAAGGTTATTTCCGTTTTTGTGATAGTGTTCAGTTCCTACGTGGATATTAGTAGCTTCTAAGAAGCAAAATTTAATTAATTTAGCTTCAAGTTCCATTTGTTTGACTTGTGGAGAGTCTTTTTGGTCTGAATTCATTTTGTTCTCCTTTTTTATTGTAAGTGACTGGTTATCAATCAGTTACAATAAATAATAGGTTGAGTGATTTTATTTAGTCCGGGCATTGGGATTTTTATGATTGTCTACTAAAAAAGACCAAGTAAAAATACTTGGTCTTTTATTATATTATTTTGTTGCGTTTTCGATTATGGTTTTGTTTTTGGCTATAGCTTTGGTTAGGAAAGCTATATTTTGTTCAAACTTAGCAATGGCCTTTTTGTTGAATTCTATATTTTGAGTAAGTGAGGCGATTCTTTTCTCCATTGATGCGTTATCATCAATGAAGCGTTGAACCTTTTCGAGTTTTCGTTTGAGTAGTTCAGCTTCTAGCTGTTCTATTGACAATTCGATTTCAGTTATATCAGGCAAGTTATTTCTCCTTTTTTTGTTTATAAGTAAAAGAAAAGATTATTCTTTTACTTATCATTTACATATCGTAATAGCCAACTTTTCACTGGGTCAGGTAGTGACTCTTCCTTTGTATAGAACTTCATTTGTTCTCCACCTTCCTTAAATGTTCTATTTTCCGGTATAAGGATAATTCTATCCTTTTCGAGGACGACTTTGATGAGCATTTAATTTTCCTTTTTTATTTATTATTCCTGCCCAGATTTGAACTGGGAACAAGGGATTAGAAGTCCCTCATGATATCCGTTTCACCACAGGAATAAAAAAATTAAACGGCTATGGCTTTTGACAGTTTGATTTGATTGCCGAAATGAGAAGCAATAAAATGTGCTATTGCTTCTTTTTGGTATTCTTCGACATGTTCCTTAAACTTAAGAATAAAGAACATATCTGAATTTTTCGTTTGTGTTCCTACTCCAGTGTCGCCGTTATCGGTTGTTACTGGGTTATTGCTTTCATTCATATTACTCTCCTTACAAACGGTTTCACAAAGGTCACAATCCATAATACATGATGGCATTTAATCTCCTTTTCAGCTAATGGTGTTTTATTTTGGTTACGTATTAGAATAAAAAGGACAGGTGGTAGGTTTCCGGGCAAGGTATTTTTATTGTCTACTAAAAGGGAAAAGGCCAAGTAAATTAATACTTGGCCTTATTAGTTTATTGTTTGAGTTCTTTATCTTTGGATATGGTTCTTTCAACATTAGCAATTATATAAGCTTTAGCAGCAAGATATAATGCTAATCCAAGACAAATACTTACAAAAAGTTCCATTAATTTTGCTCCTTTAGTTTATTTGGTGTATTCTGAACGCTTTATTCTATGGATAGTTATTCCTTTATTTTTTGGTATAAGATATCTAACATGTTTATCTAATGTTTCCTCAATATTTTCTTCGAGGACAACATAACCTCTCCCTTGTTTAGGATGTTCAATAGTTTGGTGAGTAATAGTTTCGTCAACTGAATTAAACCAAACTACTTTAGCTTTGCAGACTGGACATCTTGCTTCGTCCATATCTTTTTCAAGGCCATAAGTACAAGGAAGATGAAAATAATGACCATTTTCACAGATTGCCTGTTCATAACCTTGATAGGACATATTATTTCTCCTTTTTAGGCATCAACCTTAACAGGCTGCTCTTCCCTAACCTTTCGGTTATCGGGGCCGAGGAGTCTATTAGCTTCCTCCTGGCCGAAGATATTAGTAATCTGTTGGCGGATTTCATCACAGGGCTTAATCCAGCGATAGAAAGCGCCCTTCATCCTTCGGGCGGTTTCATCATCACCAACGCGCTTAGCTTCCTTTCCCTTGTTGTAGATATCCCAAGCGCTCCAACTGAGAGCCTTGTAGATAGTGACGGCTTGCTTTACAGCGACATTGACATTGATAGCAATGACAACAACCTCGCGCTCCTTGTTCTCACTTTCAGACATTGTAATACCCTTTCAATGGTAACAAAAAAGAAATATATGAATGACATATTCATATATTTGTAAAGGCTTACCATCATTGCCTTTACGATTTATAATAGAAAAAGGATTTTTTATATGTCCGGGCAACGAATAAAAAATAGATATAGTAAAAAAAATACATGGGGTTTTTAGGCCCATGTATTTATTATTATATTTACTCCTTAGCGGCAAGAGTATACTTCTTACCATCCCTGATAATAGTACCAGCCTTAACGCCGTTATTAAGTTCAGTATGGACATAAAGGAGCTTATTCTTATTATCCATACCTTCGGGATTGAAAATGGAACCAGCGCAAATCTTCTCAACAATCTCAGGTGGAGTCATATAAACGCCATCAATAACGGCAACAATAGCCTCACGGGTATTGCGAGGAACCTTAGTTCCTGTAGCCTTAGAGTCGGACTTACCACCGAGCTTAACAAGCTCGGCGTTATTAGCCGAGACCTTAGCGGCCAGTTCAATATTCTGCGCCTTAAGCTCAGAAATCTTATTTTCCCTAAGCTTAGAAGCGATAGCCTCAAGGGTAGCGAGATCCATTCCCTCAAGTTGCTCCCTCGTAAACTGAGTATCAACGGTAATAGTATCAGCCATGTTACTTTCTCCTTTTCTTTCTACTTACTTTTTGATACGATTGAACATACAACCGTATCGACTTACAAACTATAATACGGAATTGAATTTTTTGTTTCTCCGGGCATTGAGTTATTCTATATTTTTCTCCTTTCGTGTTAAATGTTTATTTTACTTTTCCTTTCCCATTACCTCATCAAACGCCTTATTGAATCTCCATGCTGTAAACATACAACCAGAAAGAAATCCAATAGCAAGTGAACAAGAAAAAATAGAAATAATATCCATTTTATTTCTCCTTTTGTGTTGTTTATTATATTATTTGTGTCGTTTAGTTACACACAGTTAGATAGTTCTTACGCGATTTGCATTTTCTCTATCTATTCTATTACTTTTCAATCTCTTTCCTCATAGTACGAACTGAATAAATACAGCCAAGTGCAAATCCAATAGACATTGAAAGGAAACAAATAGATAGATAAAGAGTAATATTCATTTTCTTTTCTCCTTTTAGTTGTTTATATTATTATTAAACAAATAATAATAAAAATAAACAACATTTTTTAATGTTATTACGGGTGGTGGAACTCGAACCCACGGCCTAAAAGTTAAAAGCTTTTTGCTCTAGCCAACTGAGCTACACCCGCATGTTTTATTTACTTTAGATTACCTTGTTTGTCATATTCACTTATACCAGACAGTGAATAATGTTCCTGCCATGCTTCTTTACAAGTCTTACATTCACAATCTCTAAAACCTTGTATACTATTAAACTCGACAGGTCCAGCAGTTATATCTTCTGAATTACAAAAAGGACAGATATTACCACCAGATTCCAGATATTCCTTTTCTCTTTTCTTCATATCCTCATATTCAGCATCAGTTACCATTTATTTTCTCCTTTAAGTAAAAGAAAATCAACAGGTTACAATTGAAAATAGATTCTGTTGATTTTCTTGTTCCGGGCATCAGGAAGTGGGAGTCAATTCTATTTTATCGACAGTACCTCTTCCAATTAGTCTTTCATAATCATCATCTCCTTTTATAGTCCCTTTAACGATATTCAATCCAACTAATTCATGGGCCAAACATTGCATTTTATTACTTACTGTTTCCCAAAAAGGATTATAAAACCAACCATAAGAATCAGAAACAGAGACATAGCCTGTTTCTTTACTTTTCTTTAGCCATAAAGCAAGTGAGAGACAATCTTTATGAGAGTTAAGTGAACAAACAAAAGTATCATCGTTTAGCTTCTCGAAGCGGAAAAGAAACATGTTTTTATTCCTTTTTTGTTATCTTATTGAGTCATGGAATATATTTTCAGTTACCTGTCTTCCTTTAATCAAATAGATACCTGTTTCATATTTATTCATATTCCAATATCCATCAGTATCAAATGGGTTAAACGCCCCAGTAGGATCATTGATAGTAAAATAACAAGTTTCTTTAGCCAGTTTAAGCAAACCAGCCAGTGAAATACATTCTCTACCCCCGCACGTATAAATGAGACAATCATCAGGTTGTGAAGGGTCTTTATATATTGTGAACTTGAACATTTTTTATTCCTTTATTATTCAGTTAGTCTATTACGAAAAATAGAACAAGAAACAACTTCACCTTTCCACAAATAAATCATTTTTATTGTATCTCTAATCAATAGTGGAATCACAGAAGTAAAAGGATTATAGAAATCTCCTTTACTATCAGAAACAAGTACAACACCTGTTTCTTTTGATCTTTCTAGCCAAAGTGCAATAGCCATACATCCTTTATCATCATGGCAAGTAAAAACAATAGAATTTTCTGTTTCATTTTCTCGTCTCAAAAATCTAAAGAAATATGGCATTTGTTTTATTCCTTTTTATGCAGAGAGTTTTAGATGAATTTTGACAATAGTGGAGAAAAACTTATCAGTTATAGACTTATGAACATTTTGTGCAACTGCTATATGAAACCTATCAACAAGTTGAGCCTTCAACCTAATAAGTCTCAATCTATCATCTAGCAGGTTAGCAGGGACATAAATAATATTTATTTACTTACTCCTTTTTCTTTATTCTTCAACAGTAAGAGATATTTTATTTGTAGCAATAGGGCCACTCATCAAAACAGCATGATAAATATATTCACATCTGTGAATCTTAACACGCCAGTCCTCAATACAATTTGGGCCTGGATTAGGAAAAGTAATATATGCGGCTTTATAAGCCCTTATAGCAGCAGATTGTATTTCATTACCATCCTCATAACTATTATACCAATCCTCAACAAAAATATAAATCTTATCTTCATTACAAGTAACTGACTTCTTACCATCAGACAAAATGTACTTCATTATTCTCCCTTCCATTTTCTACAAGAAAGAATATTATTCTTTTTCTTTTTATCTACAAAAGAAAAAGAACCAGGTGCCATAGGTTTTCTTTGTTTTTTATACACTTCTAAAGCAGTGAGTGTTTTATTTTTCTTTATCTTTTTCAATATTTATCTCCTTTTATATTGTTCCTCTATTAAAATAAGGGAGTGAACTTAATCACTCCCTTATTTTTGTTTAGATGACTTCGGATTCAATAACATCTTCTGGATAGTAAAAACGAACAAACATATAATCCTTAATCGCAAACCAATAAATTCTGCCATTGATAGTAACCTTGAGAATATTCTTATTACTATCAACCATTTCTTTTGCCTTAACTAGGCCATATTTATTATTTATTGCCCGAAGAAAAACGTCATTAAAAATACGCTTCTTTCTATTTAGAGGAATGACCATATCCCAAATAGATTGAGGAACATTCTTAAAACTAGAAAGACCTGACCATATTTTCTTTATCTTCTTATCTTCAATTCTATTGATAACCTTCCAACGTCTAGCTTCAATAGCCTTGACATCATTTAGGACAGGAGGCCAAACAAAAGAATCTTCAATAGAATTAAGAAACCATTTCTTTGTCTTAACTCCATTTACATAAATCCAACCATCAGGAGCATGGGCCATAACATCACCATCAGAAAAGTCTCTTGTTTCCCCTTCACGAAAACTAACAACACTGTTTTCCATTTCTTTCTCCTTTTTTGTTTACTTGAACTGTTTTGACCACGAAATATAATCAATTACCAGGGTTTTGCCCTTCCGGGCATTGAGTTACAGGTTCCTTGACAGTATACCGATATTGTTTTACTTCATTGCGCTTCATATTAGGGAATTGCTTCTTCATTTCCCTTATTAGACGTTCCCTATCCCTTTCTTTCCTTTGTGCTGGGCCATTAAATTTCTTTTGCTTCTTTATCTTCTGGACACCTGGATTATATTCATCTTCATCATAAATACTTTCAGGTTCAATAAAAGAAAAATGAATATCTACCATTTCGTCGATAATAAAATCAATTTCATCTTCCATTGTAGGCCCTTCCTGTTGGATAAAATATATTTTTCATCTAAATATAATAAAATTTTATTACCCTCTATAAAAATAAGCCCAAGTAACTTAATACTTGAGCTTATTTTTTTATTATTTATTTAATAAGATCAATTACCAACTGACGGCAATATCTCATTTGCTCCCTTTCACGCCTATATTCATCAAGAATCTCTTGACGTGTTTTACCACTAGAACCATGTTGTTCTTTCATTTGGGCAGGAGTAAAATTCTTAAATGACATTTCTGCCCTTTCCAAATCATCATCTGTTGCCCAATTCAAAGCCTTAAGAATCTTTTCTTTTGCTTGCGCTCTCTTTTCACTTTCAGTAAACATTATTACTTATTCTCCTTTTCGGCGTTAGGTATAAATCTAAAAAATGGACCATCTCCACTATCATTTGTATAAAACTCTGCAACCTTAGCCGTTATAGCCGCCTGTTGCAAATTCTTATAGTTTTTTTTATAATTTATTCCCATAATATAAATAATAACAAATATAAAAATAGTAATAGCAATCTTTGTTTTTTCCATTATTTATTCTCCTTTTAGCTGACCATAGCCAGCTTATGAGGAACAATCAACTTATTCAGCAAATAACCCACCTGGTCATTTTCATTAGCTGAATAAATAGTATTTTCAGGGTTATTATCAGTACAAGTACAGGGCATTTCATCCTCAATCATCCTGGCATTGATAAAATCAATACCCTCTTGGTAAGAATCAACAAACTTACAAGGAGTCAAAGTACCATAAACAAACTCGTAAACCATGTAATTACCCATTTTCATTCTCCTTTTTTACTTACTTTCACCTTGACCACAAAAAAGAATAAATATCAGGTTTCAAGCACCTCCGGGCATTGACTTTTTTTCTTATCATTTGGAGTAATATTATTAATAACAATATCCAAATCTTTAGCCATATTATCTACAATACCACCAATATCAATTATTTTCTGCCCGTCCTTAGGATCAACTTTTACTCCAGTCATATTAATAATAACATCCTTATTTTGTTTCTTAACATAACCCAAAAATTGATCAATAACTTCCATCTTATCCTTTGTCTTCTTATTCTCCCTATACTCCTTAATATAATCAATCAATGAACAAATACCAACTCCACCCCAAAAAATACCAAGTGGAATCCAAATAGGAGAAAGAACCCAAACCCAACTCCAATCTATATTATTAGTCAACTTCAACCCAATAAATAATATGCACAACATCCCACAAAATCCAATACCACCATTGCTTGAATTATTACTCATTCTACTTGTTCCTTTCTTTTTATTCCTTATTTATATCATATCCACACACAGTTAAAATAAGAGCACCCACAAATATAATAGCAATAACACCAACAGTAATACCAAATGGAATCCAAAGTGGAGAAAGAACCCAAACCCAAGACCAATCAATATAATTAGTTAGCTTCAACCCAATAAAAAGAATACATAACATCCCCAAAAATCCAACTGCGCCATTACTTGTTGAATTGTTACTCATTTTCATTCTTCCCTTCTTGTCAATAGAAAATAATAGTAAATGATAGCAACAACAACAAACAATAACAAACTGCAACAAGAAACAACATTCAGAATATCATTTCATAGAAAAATATTTTTATTTTTTAACTCCTTACAGGTAAAGGGTTTAGAAAATATTTTCAAAAAATCGTACAAATTTAGAAAAATTGTTGTCAACGCTACCAGATTTTTCTGATATATTATACCTTAAAGAGCACCGCCAGGTGCGAGAGCAGAATGAAATGGAGCCTTAACAATTAAATAAATATCATATCTCATATAAAATAAATAATAAATACAAATCATTCGTAACAATTTCTCTTGAGGTCTTCCGAAAAGAAAATTGTTAGGAATGATGAGATGAGTATATTTACTTTTCCTTTGAGCCAGGTGGTCTTCCACCCAGGAAAAGTAAATATACTCATCTCCAAATATAGAAAAAGTACTTAGTTCCTGACTCTTGAAAACACAAACACCAAAAAATAAAATTGATACATAACTAACCACAAATATATTATATTATTTTATCTTCTGCGAAAAATATTGACAGGAGGATTAGAAAAATTAAATCTAACGGAAACACAAATATAACTTTCTTTTCCTTCACTTTCTCTTATCCTGAAAGTTTCTTCCCATGCTTCATTACAATTTTTACATTCAACACGTCTGAAAGAAGTATATAATCCCATATTCATACGGGAACCAACTATATTCTTACTGTCACAAAAAGGACAAATTTTTCTATTTGACTTAAAATATTTCCTTTCAAGAAGAGTCCTAGCCATTAAACACCTGCCTTTTCTTTATTTTCTTCTTCAATTACCTGCCTAATATCTTCGGCCAAACAAAAAGCATCTTCGTCATCTTCATTCTCAAACAATTCATTTAATCTACGCAAAACAATAAAAATATCCTTATCACTTATCTTACAATACAACCTTAATCCTCTATCTTTTGTATCCCACTTAAACTCTGATTCAGTTATAGCTTCTAAATATGAATCTATACCCATATTCACTACACGAACCATAATAGCACTATCCTTACTCCATACTGGAAAACTACAATTAAACATTTGATTTTACTCCTGTTTTAATAAATTGTTCACTAAATTTATTTATCTTCGCAATAGCGTCAAGATAAATTATCTCCATACTTCTAACACAATTAGAACATACCATCATCTCTTTATTAAAAGAAACAATATCTATATCCCTATCTTGACAAAATATCGACATCCCTAAATCTATCAACCACAACTCAAATTTATTATATTCTTTCTTACAAACAGCACAATTACACTTCCTCATTCTTTTTCTCCTTTTTTCGCAATAATAAAAATATTTATTCCCCTCAATTAAAATAAAGCCCAAGTTATAATACTTGAGCTTTATTTATTTTATTTTGGTGGCCTAAGTGGGACTCGAACCCACACGCCCTTTCGGACAAAGACTTTTAAGATCTTCACGTATGCCGTTCCGTCATTAGGCCATATTATTTTATTTATTCGCCGTAAAGTTCCTCATGACTATATTCATCATGCTCATTATCAATAAGACTTTCATCGACATCTTCTAAAAAAGAATAATCTTTTGGCATATCTACAAAAAGACATTCCGCCAATGTTCGCAAAACAGAAGTATTATCCATTTTTCATTTTCCTTTTTACTTCAACTTATTCTTTTCAGTCAATTCTTTACAAGGAACAACTTTAGCACAAGTAGAACAATAATTACCTCCATCATCTTTTTCATGACTAGCCAATATAACACCACATCCCTTACACTTTTTTGAAATACAACTAACACAAATATGTTTATTATTCTTCTTTTCAGCAGAAGACAACTTCTTACCACATTCCATACATTCAGTTATCTTTTTATACTCCTTACTAAACCTATAATCTATTTCTTTCTTCAACATATTCCACATCTTTTTACTCATAAGAAATGGACCTTGCATATTACTGGACATATACCTACGCTGATAATTGATCCACAACGCTTTAGTTGCTTTTTCAGGAATATTATGATAAACATCTCCAACTCTAAAACCCAACATCTGTCCCTCACTATCTACTATATCAATTTCAGCCCCACCCATAGCAACAAAATCCCCTTCACTACCTTTCAATGACTTTGCAGTATTTTCATATTGAGTAGCCAATTCACCAGAATTATCAGCAAATTGCTTATCCTCAATAGCCTCTAAATCCTTAACCTTCTTTGCCAAAACATTATATCTCTTACGTTTATCCTTTAACTCCTTCTCTGTCATATACTTACTCCTTTTTATTCTTTTCTATTCTTTTCTATCTACAACCTATATTAACATTTGCATTTTCCAATACAAAATCTTTAGAAACCTGTCTAAATTCTGAAATCTCATAGGTTTCTACCCATACCTTATCACATTTAATACAAAACATATTCATTTCAATAAAAGTAGTTCCCAAATGAGCATCAGCTATATCACCACCATTTTCCTTACAAAATGGGCAAGTAATAAAATTACAACCACCAACAGGAATCTTATTTGTCTTCCTAATAGCCAAATACTCACCATCAGTCTTACGCTTACTCATTCCATTCTCCTTTTTGTTTACTAAATTCCATTTCGGCCACAAAAAAGAATAAATTATATTCTTTTACCATCTCCGGGCATTATTCCTTTTCAAAATAAATATAAATCAATCGCCCTATATAAAATATACTAATTATATATATTATATTCATTTTATACCTCAATAATAAAATCTTCTGGTTTTTCACAAAACAACTTTGTTATCTTTTTACAACTTCCACAAAGTTGCCATGTCTTTCCGTATGGTTTATCTGTAATAGAAAATGTAATATATTTAGCAGCAGAAGTCTTACTCGCTTTCTCAAAAAGAATTCTAGCTTTATCATAACTCAAACCTTTAGCTAAAATCATATCTTTACGCAAAATTATTTTCTTTGCCATTTCATTCTCCTTTTCGTCACTAAAAGAAAAATAATTTATTTATTTTTCAGTAATCCCTATAAAAATCAAAACTAGGTAACTCAAGTATAATTATATTCTTTTCAATAATACCAAATTCTTTACAAACCAATTCTATTACACCACTTATATTATAAGCCATAGGAAATATAGTCGGATATTTACGCATTTATTGAAAATAATTCATTTCATTGCCCATAAAGGATCAATTGACTTGCCCATAAACCTATAATAAAGCCTCTCCCTGCCCTTCCGGGCAAGAGATAGTCCTTTCTTACCATCTATCCCCCAATATCTAATAAATTCATCCCTGTTCATCTTTTTTATCTCCCACCAAATCTATCATGAAACATCAATGCCCAAATATAACAATATCCTTTATTTCTTCTACTTCAATAGAAAAAGAAATATTATTCATTTCATTTTCTCCTTTTTCTATAAACCCACACTCTATAACCATTTACAATAAGAAAACCATCCCAATAACCTCCGGGCAACAAAATAAAATATCATAAATATAAAAAACAAAAAGAACCATATTATTGATCCTTTTTGTTTTTATTTAACTAAATTATATTTATTTTGTTCTACTTCAACTTCAAAGCACTCTCTACAGAAGATAGATGCTCAATATCTATCTTATTCTTCAAATAAACACTACCAGCAATAGAATAAAATGTATTCTTAAATTTCTTGTAACTAATTACACTGCCATCAGATAATTTTACAAATTTACAATTATCCTTATTCTCTCGACTAATAAAAGGCTCATAATTAATAACAACACAACCACTACCATTACACATCCTACAAATACCATCAATACCATTCGCAGTAAAAATACCAGTCCCATTACATGAATTACACTTCGTCTTAACACTAACTCCAATCTCACAACTTGCACTCATTCCTCTTCTCCTTTTCCTAAATGAATAATATAATTCAATTGTAACTTAACAACTAAATTATATTTATTTTTTATTCTACTAATTCTCCAATATCTACTCCCATCTCTCTTTCTTCTATACTTATTCCACAGCTATCTAAATCACCAAAATAATGACTACCATCCCCACAAATCCCTGTAACATCTCCATTTAAACAACTTACATCCCCATACAAACTACCAATAATACCATAAATGTTACTGCAATCCCCCATAATCTCATGAGTAAATTTATGATCATCTGAATACTTCAATTTATCATGTAAACCACTCATCTTAATTCCACCAACTAAATGATAAACTCTCCTATAAACTAAATTCCTTTTCATTTTTCTTCTCCTTTAGTCAATTCCAATAAAATATAAAATATCTATTCCAAACACCCAAAAAGGATCAATTGAAATAAATATATTATTATTTCACACAATCACCAATACCTCATTATCCTACTTTCAGGTAAAATATATTTTATTATTTCACCAAACAAAGAAAATCAAGCATAATCCTAAATAAAAAATGAACAGAAAATTTTCCAAATCCAAAAATCCAATAAACGATTCAATGTAAAATCCACCATAAACCATTGAAAAATAAGAAAATAACCAAACAAAAATCAAATTCCAAAGCTATAAGGAAATATAGGCCCATTAGGTAGATGAATCACCCCCCTAAATGATCCAAAAAGAACCTAAAAGGACCGATAATATAGGCCCAAGCACCATGAAGGACCAAAGTTCATGATCCAGGATCCCAGGTTAAGTATCTTATATATATTGAAATGTATTATTGAAATCATATTCTGTCCCCAGAATTGATTTCAATACTTACGCCAACTTTTTTCAAACAAATCAAAATATATAAATTTAGAATTCATTCCCAAATTATATAAAATTATTCATTTTCTTACACCATCCCAATAACAAAATAACCCAAAAATTAAAAAAGTATATATACCCCGTATATATAAAGAAATTTTTTCATTCACTTTCCCATATCCAAACTACACAGAAAAAAGAAACAAAAATGACAAAATCCAAAATAATCCATAAAAAATATCAAAAATCAATAAATCTATTTATTTTCCTTTATTTTTTCCCAATAAAAATAGATAAAAAATGACACAACCTCCATAAATCAACCAGGAGCCTCTATTTTTATGCTCATGGCTCTTTTCTCCATATCAAAATCAAAATGCCAAGAAACTACCCCAGAATAAGTTTATGGGCAAGTCTACATTGCCTCAATCACGCATTTTGTTCGACGATAGAACAAAATGCTTATTTCGGCAATGATCATCCCTAATCGTTCCGAAAGACTCCACGATTACGGATGATTTATTATTTTAAATTAAAAAATATAAAATAACATGAATAATATATGTTTTCTTATCTCCCTCTACAATTAGTCGAATCATATCCTAAATTTAACCATTCCCATAAAAAATGAATAAAATATAATAAATTATCCTTTTTAGTCGATTATCTATTGCTTTCCCTGTTTTTATTATATTTTCCGCATTCCTATGAAATGTTCCGCTCATTTAGATGATACCAATTGCCATTTCTACATACCAAAACTCAACCAGGTGACATTCTAACTGATTTCTGGATACTTTCCTCACCTAACTAAAAATTATAGCCCTCAATCAATAATCAAAAATAATATAAAATTTATATACTTTTTCATTTTTTATACAGTTTTCAAAAATAATTTAAATTTTTTATTGATTTACTTCAATTTTATACTTTATTTTTTAACATTTGAAAAATTTCTTTCAATTTTATACTTTATTTTTTGATACAGGTATCATAAAAGCCTATAAAACAAGGCATTTGCTCATCAAATATAAAGAAACAGTAATAAATATGTAAAAAATATATAAATAAATAGTGGGTAGAAGTGTTAAGAAGTGAATAAAAGTGAAACATTGTAAATCTTTATATATCAAGGAGATATAAGTAATTATTTGAAACGTTTGTTTGATATATTAGATATAAGAGAACGATAAAAAATAAATAAGATAATCCTCTAGTTTGAATGGAGAGGATTATTTTGTTTATTTTTTATTGATATTATTTATATTTACCATTTGAATGTATTATTAGAAGTTGGGCCGAAATCTACTATAAATTCATTAATTATTTCATCTTTCCCTTTTTCGGTAATAGTATAAGATTCTGGTTCATCTTTCATAAGATAGATTAGGTTATTATTTATTAGGTTTTTGATTATATTATTTAAGTTTATATTAGAGATATGTATAAGGGAATTAATATAATTTATATGTGCTCCATCGAATCTTGCTTTAAATATAGTGAGGAGTATTTTTATTTCATTGTTATTCATTTGAATTAATCCTTTTTTATTGGGAAAGAAATTAAAGTCCAGGGATCGGAGTTATTATGAGTCATACAGGAATCATACTGATATTTTAATCCTTCTGGAGATATAGCAAATTCAATAGGAGTATTTCCTTTTCGTTTGATAAAGATAAAATTCCATCCATTATTTTTAGCTTTGTTTCTATCATATCCGAATAAAGCTTTTGGAGTTCTTTTAAAAGCTTCCTCGAAAGTTAACATAATTAGTTTTTCCTATTAGAGTTTAATATAATTAGGGAGATGGGAGATAATGACTGGAGATTCGATAAAATAATTAAGGAGTTTATTTTTACCTGATTCGGTGATAATAAATGAATCATCTCCTTCATTGGAATAGTTTATATTTTTGATTAGTTTATTTGTGTTTTGCAGGGAATAAAGAATAGTTTTAATATTAGGTAGAGGGATAAGGATATGGATATTTATTTCATTTATATTTATTTGGCCGTATTTATAGATAATGAGGAGGACATAGAATTCATTAGGGGACATAGGTGATTCTCCTTTTTTATTTGATATTTAGATGTCCAGAATTGTTTTTGATTTTAGCATAATCTGGTACATAATGGTCAATATTTTTTAAAATAGGATTTTCATTAGGATATATACAATAATGGATGTATTTAGATACAATTTCTGGGGCGATATTTAGGAGTGATAAGACGAGTTTTTTATTTTGGTTGATATAGTCATCATCAGATTGGTTAATTTGTTTAGGTTTATAGTTTTGGGCGAGATGGATGAGGTTACGAAGATTTTCAATAGGGGTCATTTGATTTTTCCTTTTTTGATTAATTTACAATTGATTATTTATAATAGAATCATCTGGTCTTCGTCTCTCCCAATATCCTTTTTGGAAAAGTTTAGAGACCATAATTCTTTTACTGTTAATAATTTTTATATTGAGTATTTTTATAGATATTCATCATATTTTCAATATCACTATCTGTTGGAGAGGGATTAGAATTCATTTTCTTTGTAATAGTTTCATTCATTTTAGTTCTCCTTTTTTGATTTTTGGGAAGAATATAAATATATTATTAGTTAGGGGTTTATATGATTTTACGCATTTTTGTTTTTTTAGATGTTAAATTTTTATATTCGGCAAAGCTATAAATAATAGTTATTAGAGGGAAGATAAAGTAAAGGGAAATATAAATTCATTTTGTAGTATTTGACATTTAGTTCTCTTTTTTTTGGGGATAAAAATAAATATTAAATTTAAGGTTGGTAGGTTCTAATATCATGATAATGATTATGATTATAATGATTATTAGATTTGTCATAATTATTTATTTGATTTAGGGAATTTAGGAATTGTAGGTGAAGTTGGGCATCATTTAGGTTATCCCAAACGGAGTTATTGAAAGGTCCATAGGTTTTATCTGCAAATTGAGAAGTAGTAACGACTTGGTATAGTTGTTTACCTTGTTTTACGGCATCGTCAATTTCACTTTGGGACATGGAATCTCTGGTTCTTTTAGATTGAAGGTCATTCATTTAATTTACTCCTTTAGAGCGACAAAACCATCAATGAGTTTATTTTTATTAGCAGCAGTACGATGATAACCATCAATAAGTCTAAATTTATCATCTTTCTTTACGGCGATACCAGAAATACCTTGATAATTTTTATAAATAGAAGTATCAATTTTTTTATAATATTTTGTTTGGCCGAAAATAATTAGATCTTTATTGACAGTAAGGAGTTGGAAGGATTTATTAATGAGGATAGGTAGAACATAACCATATTCAAATTCAAGGATTTTCCTAATAATATCATTATCATTTAGGTTTTTTATTTGATTGATTTGTTTGTCGATATTATTGGCAAATGGATTCATAATACAAACTCCATCAATTTCTTCTCCATAATAACCAGATGTAATAATAACATCCCAACAATCAGTATCATAAATTTTATTAATAACAAGGATACGTTCAATAGCATATTTAAGAACAGTTGAAAGGTTTTTCGTAAAAGAATCAACAAGTTCTTGTATATTTTTAATTCCAGTAATTCTAGGATTAATAATTTTTTGGCATCTACAAATAGAGCCACACCCTTTTTTATCACAATTTCTTTCAGTATCATAGTCTATATCTACATAGCAACGAAAATTTTTATTAAAAACAGATTCAATGATTGGGTCAATAATTTTATGTTTACGCATTAATTGATTCCTATTTAATAAGATTTTGGATTTGGTTATCAATATTACGGGCAATATCTTCATCAATAAAGACAGAATCAATTTCTTCGCCATAGTAACCTTGAGTGATATTAATTTTCCATGAATTTTGGTTTTTGATATGGTTGTTTATTAGGATTTTTTCGATTTTATCCATCATGTCACCTGTAATAAAATCAATATTCATATACTTAATAAGTTTAGATATTAGATCTTTATCTTTTACTATGGCGTTTTCGATAGTAGAGCAACGGCATATCCCTTCTTGGTCACAACCTGATTCTTCGCAAGTTGTTTCAGTATTGTATGTTATATCAATAATATTATGGAAATTGATACCAGCAAGAGAATTAAAATTATATTTATATTTAGTAGGTTTGGAATAACAAACATTATTAAGGACATTAGAAAGAACTTCGGTTTTGATGATATTAACTTTAGACTTAGATTCAACTTTATGGAAACTAAAATTATTAATAATTTGTTGAATTTGTTTATTATTAGCTTGGACATCTATCTCAAATTCAACTGCTACTGTAAAATTAGCATTAACAGTTTGATTATTGCTATAGATAGGGAGATGAGTATGATGTAACTCATTACAAGATTTAGACTTACCGCAGACTTCACATTTACCAATAGAACGTCCAATAGCAGTAGGCCACTTATTCTTTTTAGCGCAATCATCACAGAAAAACATTTGTTATTCCTTTCAATAAAAAAATAATAAAAATTATAGGTTATTTCGGATCAGTTTGGATATATAAATTATTTATCAGATTATCAATTTTTTTATCTATGGTATTTGCAATGTGGTACTTAATACTACATGTTAGTATTTCATCTCCCCAAAGATCTTTAACAATATGAACATTCCATGATTCTTTACTATCTATCTTATTTTGGATAAGAATATTAATAAATTTATCTTTATTTTTTAAAAGAAGATCTGTTGTTGGATTTTTATATTGAGGAAGTCTGGAGATAAAAATATTATGTATTTTATCTAGGTTGATAGAGATAATGTTTATACCAGTTAATATATTATCATCTTCTAATTGTATAGCACCAATAAAATTAATAAGATGTATTGGATTTGCTTTCATTTGTAACTCCTTTTATATATTAAAATTAAATATGTTCATTGTATCTATCACTCTAAATATCGTATTTTGAAATTCAAATACTATATTTTTATGAAAATGTCCCATAAACCAATATTTTGGTTGATGTATATTAAACATAAAATCTAAACCTTTAGAAGTAGAAGAGGGGATTTTATGAGCATCTGGGCAAACTTTATAATAAATAGATTCAGGGGCATCATGGGAAATAACAAAGTCAGGTTTAGTTTGATGATATAGTTCAACAGCATTATTCATTTGTTCATAATTTAATTGTTCGTCGTCCCAGTAGTTCTTACCCAATATTCTAAATGCTCTATCAATAGAAAGAGCGCCAGAGACAAAGAAAAGACCATGATTAGAAATACCAAAGTTACCTAGATAACCTGGGAAGTTGTTGACCTTATTAGGGTTATCGTGATTTCCCCTAATGAAATAATGATTAGGGATATTAGGAAATTCTTTATCTTTTCTTTCATTAAAACCAATACCCATATCGCCTAGTTGATATAGCAGGGGAACACTTGCATATAATTCTTTATATTCATTAAATCTACCATGCACGTCACCGAGAAAAGAAATTTCCATTATTTTACTCCTTTATTTCTTATTTTATATTCGATTAGGCCGAAAATAATAACAACAATAAGTATAGATAAATTTAGATTGGAGATATAATAAGTATAATAATTCATTTTAGTTCTACTTTATAAAAATATATAAGGTAGGGCTTTAATTAAAAAGCCCTATTTTATATATTTTATTTATTATCCCTTTTTTCGGAAGATAAAACGAACAACATTCTCAAGTGTAACACAGATAACAAGAATAATAAGAAAAGTCCAACCTGGATTAGTCATAATAAATTCTTTCATTTTTATTCCCCTTTTTCAATTTTTTGGATTGTCCTATTAATAAGGACAATATCTGATTCAAGAGCACCAATAATCCCTTGATAATTTTCATTATCAAGTTCATCAAGTCGGTCAATAATATGTCCTATCTTTTTTTAACCATAATTAGATCATCAATAGATACATTTTCAGTCCTTACGATTCCACCCATAAACCTGAAGTTGCTTTTCTTCTCTATTATATTCATCCTGATCTTCTTTTTCTTTTTCATCGTGCAATTTAATACACTTTTTAAACTCTTCAACAAATATCTTTTTATATTGATTATATGGAGTCTTTTTAATCATATTGAGGATACTATCATGTTCATGTTTATAATGCATAGACTTGCCACACAATTTAATAATATACTGTAGCCTCTTGACATTAAAAATAAATTTCTTAGTATTTTTAGCCTTAACCAGATCTTTATGAATAATAGCCAAATCCTTAAGAGTTATATTGTTATTCTTCATGGGATTAGAAAGATGATGATACATGTGCATATTAGCAATAATTTTAGTAGGAATATCCCAATCCTTTTCATTATATGGATATTTATTATCAAAGAGAAGGTTGCAAATTTGAGAGAGGATATAAGCTTTAACAAAATCATCCTTATACGTAGAATTAGAGAAAATATTAAAACATTCACCTTGGATGTCAGAAATAAGTTTACTAAGGGTTTCGAGTTTTTTAGCGGTTTCATCATTATACCTACGGAGATAATAAGTTAGCTGTTCGGAGTAGGCATAAATATCATAAACCCTGGCAAGGTTTTCTGTATAATTAAGTTTTTCAAGAAGCGGAGAAATAGAAAGAAAATTTTCTCTAATATCTTCAACTTTAATATCATCTGGATAAATAGTATTATCAATTTCTAAATCATGTAGGGCATCTTCAATAGTATTTCTAATAGCAATAGTCCAAGCTGTATTTTCATCTTCACCAATAACATTAGTAGCAGAAGAACCCAGTAGCCAATGAGCCTGATTAGAATTAGAACCAATAAAAGAATTCCAGAGGTTGTTTACAAGGTCAACAATTTTATTAAATGGGTCATAATCTGGTCTATACTTATTCTTTTTATTGATTTCATCAGCAAAGCCTACCATTTTATTGATATTGGCATAAAGACCTTCAATTCTTTCCTGTTCATTGAGTCCCATTTTACTTACTCCTGTAATGTTTAATGTCTTGGTTCATAATATAAAAAGCCATATCTCTGATAGAATAATTATAAAAACAATGAGTATATGAAGCAGAAATAACAAAGAGATACATAAAAGGAGATGAGAGATATGTTTTGATAGCATTATGTATAAGTTCATCATCCAGAGTAGCAATAGCTTCAATCTCTTTAAGGTATATAGCGCTAATATTATTAATAGTTTTGTTTTCAATCATATCCATAATTTCTTTGTCTGTCATTTGTTTACTCCTTTTCAGTTTTGATTGATTCGATTTTATAAGAAATAAGAAGAGAATTACTTGCCCAATATATAGATTCTTCCCAGATATGAATATATTTCTTCATTTTATTTACAAAATTAAGAGTTCTTTTATATATATTTTTATTACAATAAGATTCAGCGGGGACATATTTTTTGAAATTAATAATAAAATCAATAAATTTTCTTCCTTCTTTGATTTTATATACAGCTCCTCCATAGAGGAAATCTTCTCCATTTTCATAATCATCAGTAAAAAGTTCCATAATATCGACTAAAAAATCATTATTTGGATATATTGTAAATTGTCCCCAATAATGATTTTCAATACTATAAGTTTTATTTGTTTCTGAATAAGAAAGATCAGATTTAATACAAGAGATATATATTTTGCTTTTAAGCCAATCTTCTTTACTCATTTCCTGATAATTCATTTTACTTTCTCCTTTTTTATGGCTTTTCTATAATAATAATAATATTTTTTTCATTTTCTGTTTGATTCTCAGGTTTTAATGAAATATTATTTATACAAAAGTCTCCATCTCCATAAAAATTAACATGAGCACTTCTAATAAAGTTCTATAAGATCACCAACTGTCATTTGTTTCATTTACTTACTCCTTTTTATTATGACTCTCTGATATATAATAAGAACAGGGTGGAGAATTGCTCCGGGCATGAGAAAAATATAAAAAATAATAAATGATAGAGGACTTGTAAATCCCCTATTATATATTATTTAATCTGGTAAAACATCTAAAATATCATCATCAAAATTATCATAATATTGTGAAAAGTCTGGTAAGTCATCTAAATCCAATGGACATTCTACTAAATCAACGAAACAATCATCATCTAAAAAATCATCATGTTCCATTTTTACTTACTCCTTTTTTTAAGGCATTTCACCATTAAGGAAATTTTTATAAGGAATACTGTTACCAACAGGATTAAAACCAGCCCTAAATGGTCGATATACAAATTTACAATTAAATACTTCATATTTCTTCAATATTAATTTTTGATTGATAAGACGTGGTGCTTTCAGACATTATTTATTTCCTTTTTTATACTGTAGGCATCTTTCCATTAATGAAATCAGAATAAGAAATATAATTACCTACAGGTCCAACTCCAGTTAGACAAGAACAATAAGAGTTCCTTCTAACTCTATTAATATTGTCCCTTATCTTACGCTCAACAAATGGTTCATAATAAATAATAATATATCCACTACCTTTACAATTAAGACAAACAACTCCTACTCCATCAGATTCAGCAAATCCGACATAAATACCAGTTCCATTACATGAACGGCAAACAGCTTTAATTTTTTCCTTGTCGTATACAATCGTTTCTCCATCTTTTATCATTTTTACTTTCTCCTTTTTAATTTTAATCTACCCAAACATAACCTTGTCTGGGAATTGAGCCTTTACGTTCTTCAGGTTTAATATCCTTTTTGCTAATAAAAAGAACATCGGGTTGTTTCTTATATTTAGCAAGAGTTACATATTTAAACATAGAATATCTTTTACAAGGCTTTTCAATATATTTATTTTTCTTTTTATTATAATCACAGTCTCTATGAAAAGCAGTAAGTTGTTTAAGATCTTTATCTCCATGAATAGAATAATCTTCTCCACAACAAGTGCAAGTAATCCTTTCAGGATTATGTCCAAACCTATTATAAAAAATAATTTTAGCTTCCTCAATAGGCGCTTCAATATAAATATGAGAATAATCTTCCTTTTGACCCCCGCCGCTATGCATGTCCATAAAGCGAGTCCACATGTTGCTTTCTCCTTTTTGTTTAACCATTGATACAGGTATTAGACACTTTATTTTTAAGGCTCCAGAATATAACTTTATCCCCTTTTTTACTTCCCATTGGGACTACAAACCATCCATTTCTCCTATCCCTAACCATAGAAGTAGTTACAATATCAATAAAAGCCCAATTAGCTTTAATATCTTTCCTTTCAAGGAAATCAATAGTTTCTTTTGTTAGCTTTTTGAGCATATTATTATTCAGTCCCATATATGCAATAGAATTTACCATTTTATTATCCAAAATTTTATTTATTTTGGTATCATTTTTAATTAGCTTTTTAGAACATTTAGGGCAAAGAATATGCAAATCTTTTGGTTCAATACAAAAGTCTCCGATATGGACATTAACTTTATTATTACAGTTCTCACATTTATGATGATAGCAGTCACACATTTATTTTCTCCTTAAGAGACATACATAGGAACATTATCTTTTCTTTTAATCATACGAACAATTACCTTATTTTTTGCTTTATCATTTTCATCTGAAACTTCATATTGAGTAGTCCAGCCAAGAGAAACTAAATCTTCCCATTCTTTTGTATGGTATTCAACAATGCAATATTCATATCCAATATACATTTTTTCTCCTTTATATAATGATTTATATTACTTTTTATATTTATCGAGGATAGAAGTTTTTTCTTTACTAACAGGCTGAATATCGTCCCAAGTAACAGGGGAATTAGATTCGACAAAATAAGCATAATCAACAGATTCAGGAATATCGTTATTATAATAACAGACTACTTCATAATAAGAACCAAAATCATGGGGAAAGGACTTGATAGAAAGATTAGCTCCATCGGGTTCATTTCCGCACTTTTGTCTGATAATATCAATATATTTTCTACATTCCTGTTTAGCAATAGAAGAATAATTATCAGAACCAACTTGAGCACAATCTTCATTAGAAGGTGTAGAACCAATAGAAAGATAATCTCTCATTTATTTTACTCCTTTATGTTACATATTTTTCTTAACATATTCAAGTTCTCTAACATGCTTTTCTAAAAGCTCTAATTTGGCGTATCTTTCATAATGAAATGAGGATGTTTGTTCCCCAACTTCACCTTCAATATCTTCCTTAATACTTTCAATATCTTCCTTCCATTTAACAATAAGATCATTTATTCCCATTTTTTACTCCTTTAGACTTGTTCTGCCAGAAATTTTTCTTCTTTCTCTATCCAAATAGAACAACAATTATCAGAACAAAAATATAAATCATCATAATCATAATTTTTATAACAATTCTTTTTATTTATTACTTCACCACAATGTTCACATTTATCAAGGTTTTCATATATTTCATTGGCCCACTTAAGAAGATATTGTTTATTTTCTTCTGTTAGTTCCATTTCATCAAAGTGCATAGTAGAACCTGCTGTATATCCTTTGGCAATATAAATAATTTTATTAGTATCTTTTTGCCATTGGATAGCTATATCCCATGCAGTATTTACAGCCTCAATAGGATTAAGGAATTCTTCAAGTTCACCTGAATAATTAGGAGAATAAGCATTAGGATTACAAAGACTAATATTTCCATAGCTAATTTCTACAATAAAAAGACCATCTTGCCAACGATGTTGCCTACTAATTGTCCACATTATTGTTATCCTTTAGTCAACAATCCAACCGTCTTCAACAATTGCCTCAAAAGAAATATATTCAAATTTTTGAGCATTTTTAATATTTTTCATAGATTCTTCATTAAAAATATTAACAATATAAACAATAAATTTATTTGGCCTAACGATCCCACAAAGAGGACCAAAAGTATCCTTTTTAATAGTATTTTTAACTGGAAGAAAATAAAAATGAGGCCATTTATCAGGACTTCTTAACATTGAAAGAGTTTCATTTTGATAGTTTTCCATTTTACTTACTCCTTCTAATTGGTTTCCTTATTCTCTGCCACAATAAATAATAGGATTCTGTAGAAGAATAGTTCCGGGCATGAAAGAAAAAAGGATCAATTGGAAATTGATTTTTTATATATTATTTTAGCAGGGATAGCCTTCATGTAAATTACCTTGTCTGTCGGTATAAAAAGATCCAGCAACAGAAAATAATTCAGAATCACAAGAACCATTCTGTTCTACTCCATTTGGGCATTTGTAAATTTCTCCTAACTTCTTTCCATCTTGATGCCCAAACAATCTGCCATAATAATCTGTATATTCTAATTCAGCGCCACAAATAGGACAATCTATATAACCTTTTATTGTATCTAACAATTTATTTACTCCTTTATTGTTTATTTTTAATTAGAAGGATTTAGAACTCTATCAGGCATAATATCACCTCTAATAAAATCCCAACCAGTAGCACCGATCCTATTCTGATATTTGTCCATGTAGAAGCCAAACAAACAATTGATACCTGTCATTTCCTTTACAGCAGCATTAATAAGTTTATCTTCATCATCTCCGAACTTCTGGAAGATAGTAGCAGCAACTCCATACTGTCTAACAATATCAGCAATATCTTCTGGCTTAAGGGTTTTAATCATCTTATTATATTCTTTTCCTTCAATACTCATAGATCTGAAAGCACTTTTAACATGCTTTTTACCAGCAGCTTCAGGAGATACAACCTGAATAGAAATATGATAAGGATGTTCAATATCACCTCCCCATTCATCAGTATATTGTAGAACAATAAAAAAGAATAGATCGAAGTCTCCATAATTCACCATATCGGATACCCAAACCTTATCATAATCACCATCATTGATAAGATGAAAATTATTACTGTTAGTTGGGAACATGTTTTTCTCCTTTTGTTTTACAGTTGTGCTCCTATAAACCTTGCAGCATATCCTAATAGATCTTTCTTCAGTTCTTCTATATCCTCTTTATTATTTTCAGCCCTATTAATATTTTCAACTGTATCAGATAATCCCTTAAAATACTTAAAACGCTACATGGATACCTTCAATTTTTTTATTTTGCTCGTTAATTGACTGCCATATATACTTAAACAAAGAATCAGTATCTTTCATATCGCATCTGGCGGTAAATCGACCATCAACAGGATAAATTTCCCAATATGGATTTCCTTTATCAAGTGACATTATACAGTAATAATCTAAAAGTGCAGAAACTGTAATATCATGATATTTGATTAAAAGTTGCGGAATGCTCTCTGGACTAATAAAACTCTTTTTTAAAGTTACATTCCATTCATAAGGAAATGTTATTAAAAATTCCCCATGTCCATCTATTTCAATATTAAGAGTATTGCGATTTCGACGAAACCAACTCATTACTTGTCTCCTTTTCTGTTAATTAACTTATTCAAATGGCCATGAAATATAATAAAAAAGCATTTGGCGAATCTTCCGGGCATTGGAAATATATTATTTTTTCTTTATCCAAATATCAGGTTTATTATATTCTACCATTTCACCATTCTCAAATTGATATTTCCATTGATATCCATCTTCTCCAATAAAAATAAGATAAGAATTTGGAGTAACGAATTTAGCAATAGCAGTCCATAGTTTATCATCATCTATCCATTTTTCAGCATTTCTTTCATTAATGATAATATTCATATTTTCATCAATGTCTGCCAAATATCCCCATACGGAAAATGCTTTAATAATAGAAGTAAAAGGTTCATTGTCATCTCTATAAAAACCACCATTAGTTTTGTTGATAATAGAAAGAACATTCTTAATATTATCGGAATTAATAGTAACGTTGCAATCACAAGTAACGCAGTATCCCATTTCACTTACTCCTTATTCTTTTCCAGTTTTTCGATTCTATTTTTAAGACCAATAATTTCTTTATTCAACGGTTCAATTTGAGCTTTAACTTCAACCTTAACTATATCACCATAACAAAATTCCGATATTCAAAATTTAAATAAATTTTTATCTATTCTTCATCATCTCCATAAAATTCGTCAATGTAATCAATAGCTTCTTGTTCTGTCTCAAAGACAGACCATTCCGTGCAATCCATATAACCTGGTGCGGAAAGCCTAGCGCCATAACCATCAGTAACTTCAACAGTCCAGATTTCATTACCTTCAATATATTGCTTTATCTTATCTATTAGTTGATTAGGAATATCATCAACATCAGGATTGTTTTTCAGATAAATAATATCTTTATTATCGAGTAGATCGGCCGGGAAAAAAGAAATACCGCAGTTAGTATTAACTTCAATCCAAGTTCCATATTCAACTTGCTTTTCCATAAAAGACATTTATTTTTGCTCCTTTTCGTATCCATACTCATTAGTTTCATATTGTTCTTCCGTAATCTTTTCTCCTGACTTTCCATAATAAATAGGACCATCTTCATCAACTACGTATAGTGTAAATTGTAAAGTACCTTTATCATCTAATTCTTCTGTCATAAGAGCTTCGTAATAATACCCCTTATTGTCAGTTATAGTAACTTTCATAGGGAATCTATCTTTCTCTTTCATCCCCAAAGCAATAAAATAAAAACTTTTTGCTACTGCATACTCATCTCCACAAATAACAATTTCTTCATCAAAGTAGTTTTCCACTTTCAACATAAGCATTAAATTATTCCTTTCTTCTTGTTTCTTTAATTATGGTAGTAACTTCAACAGGAATAGGAATTACAATTTCATTAGGAAAGGCAATGCTAATACTATAAGAATGTGACCAAGTTCTAATTCTACAATCTGCATGTTTAATAAATTCACCATTCTCTTTTCTTGCCCACATTTGCCTAATTTCTTTATATTCATGTTCCATTATCTACTCCTTATTCTTTGAATGACGAACAAATTTTCATTTTCCATATATTTAAAATATTCTTCTTTTGTTATTTCCCTTCCATGTCCATCAAAATATGTAGATATATCTTTAGTTATCCTAGACAAATTATTTTCAGAACGCACTTCAAAATAATTTCCTTCTCCATCAGCTATAGTAATAACATGGGGTTCTAATTCCTTTTCCTCAATAAGAAAACCAAGAAAATAATATATAGCTCTAGCAATACCTTTTTCATCTCCACTAATAGAAAAATTACCAAGTCCACAAGGTGATTTGACGCTTGCAATATACATTGTAACTCCTTATTTCATTGAATAAATATTATTTTTAATAGCTCGGCAATAACTAATAAATGTTTTTGGACTAACATTCATTCCTATAAACAAAAAGAAAGCAAGGTGTATAGGTTCAGATAGTCCCCATGAAGTGTCAATAAGTAGATCAGATAGAATTTCCATAGAATCATTATTATCATCACGAGAATTACCATTTACTATATCTTGAAGTCTTGATTTGATAATACCAAGTTTTCCTCTAAAACTTTTTCTATTTGAACTATCATCTCCCATTTTAGAAAAAGAATCAATTACTTGAAAAGCCTTATTCTTCCACATTCCCAAAATTTCTTTATTGACTTGCTCCATTTTTTACTCCTTTAGTTTCTCTTGGTTATATAATTATTAATTATTCTATCATAATACAACCATTTGTCTTTATATTCAGCCTGAACTTTTATCCCATTCTCAAGTATTTTATATAAATAATAATCTGTAATAATAAAATAAATAGACATAGGGCAGGCAAAAATAAAGAAAGCAATAGTAATCCAAATATCTTGCGCCCAATAATAGGATAGATAAGCCAAACCAGTAGCAATAAGACCAACAATTATATTTATTTTAATACATTTAATATGATATTTTTGTTTATTTTGCCATTCATTAATAGTTTCATTTGTCTCATCCAACCTCTTCTTAACAAAATCAGGACCAAGATTAGTTACAATAGAATAAGCCTCTATTGTTTCTGATTCAATATTAACATTAGTATCGGGAACAGAAATTCTATTCATTTTTTATTCTCTTTTTTTTAGAGTCCATTTATTATTCCATTTACTTTTTACAATAGTAAAACGTGTTTCTAAATCATTATTTATTTTGCGAATAACAATATCAATACCTTCTTCTAAACGTTCTCCTCTTTCAATCAATTTATTAAGATACCAATGTGCAATTTTCCAAGGCGATTGTGGACGCCTACATGTTGGCCTAAACCAACCAAATGATGGCGCCATAAGAATACATTCAAACTTTGAATTTAAAGAATTAATCATTTTCTTTCTCCTTTTTGACAAGTATATTGTTTTATTTCTACTATATAATAGGAATGGCTATAGATTTGTCTCCGGGCATGGGAAAATTTGTCTTCTATTAAAATAGGGGCCAACTTAATGTTGGCCCTTATTTTTTAGATGTTACGAAAGACATAAATACCAGATCTATTACCTTCTATATCGCAATAATCATTACTAAACAAATCATCAGCATACTTTTCCCAATCAATATAAATAGCTAATTCTCCCAAATCCTTTGCTGAATAAATATCATCAGCAAACTGTTCAGCATATTGCTTTTTAGAATCATAATGTCCAACATAAGCCTCTTCAAAATTATCTTTAGCTCCTTCAAACCCAACATTATTAGACCAAAGAGCAAAGGCTTCACCATGTTTAGTAAGATAATTAGCCATTTCAACTACATTTTCAATTGATTCATTTTCATTAATTTCCATACCTCCAAAATCATCATAATCATGTATAGCAAACTCTTCTGCAACAGGATATTTAGATTCACTTAGCATTTTATTAATCTTCTCAAAAACTTCATCAACATCAGTATTTTCATCAAGATCAATCCAAATTCCATGAAGATTACCATTATTGTAATCAGCAAGAGAAGCAACATATATCCTTGGACAAAGATCAACACTTGTCATTTTCTTTCTCCTTACTTATTTTTTTCTGACCATTCAGTTCTACTAAAACCTCCGGTATCTTTGTTCTCAATCAATTTTCTAATTTCCTCAAATTCATTACAAATAAAAGACAAAGCATTTTTTAGTTCTATTTGAGTACTAATTAAATCAATATCTTCATTACCTGACAAATATTTAATAATACGTTTAATGCTATCAATATTATTCATTTTCTTTTTCCTTTTTTATTCGGTTATCCAATTTTTCACATCTTCATAAATAATATTGCGAGCAACCTCAACAACATTATTTTTACTATAATCTTTGGTTTCGCTACAAACAATAACAAATAAAGCCATAAATGGAGAATAAATATAATCCTCTACAACATTCTGAATTGGAGTATTAAGGCTTTTCTTTACAATTTCTGCCAAATCCTTCAAATAAATAGTCCTCATATCATCAATATTTCCATTAACATAAAAGGAATCAGGTTTAACATCACTCATTTCATCATCACTCATTTTCTTTCTCCTTTTTTAGAATGTCCCCATACATAGTATCAAAAGCTATATCAGAAATATCATATCTAAAATTACCACTTCCATAATCTTTTCTATTGTTACTACAAGCAAGAATAAAAAGAGAAATAATAGATGATTTATCTATATTTCGTGCATTGTATTGCTCTATCGCTTGGCGGAAGACTTTTAGCAATATTTTCTATATCTAAACAATATTTATGTTTTATAGAACTATAAAAATTAATTGTTACTGAATCAATAATTTCTTTTTCTTTATCTGTCATTTACTTATTCCTTTATTTTATGTCAATCTGGATATATATCACTTTCTCCAACAAGAGAAGCAACTACAATACCTGGTTTTATATTTTCATTAGCAACTCCAATATGTTGGATATGAACTTTATCTGGAGATGTGACCCATCCATGATCATAAAACCATGTTCCATCATCTTGTAATTTTTGATCTTCTTTAGTAGGGGTAATTAATTTAGCTTCCTTTTCATTCTTCGCACAAACAATAACAGATTCATATTTCCCACAAAAATCAAAAAAACCAGGATAATAATCTTTTTCATCAACCCAAAGTCTATACAAATTCAACTTATTCTTTTTCATTTACTTTCTCCTTTTTTTTATTCTTCGCTATATTCAAAACAAAGAACAGATTCAGATAAATTATTAGACATACATTTCATTACATCAGAACACATAGCATTAACTGCATCATTATTTTTTCTCCAATAATCACTATCTGTACAAAGAATAACAACTAAAGCTGTCAATGGAGAATCAATATATTCTTTTACCTCTTGTGGAATATCGTATTTATATAAACATTTATTCGCAATTCTTTCAACCTCAAGAATATAAAGTTCTTTTAGTTCTCGGATAGTTGTATTATTCATTTATTTACTCCTTTCCAAAACAAACAATAGAATTAGAATAACAATTGGCTATAGATTGCATTACATCAGTGGACATAGAATAGATAGCACGATCAATATCATCATAAACATCAGAGTAATTATTATTCATACAACAAGCAAGAACTACCAATGCTGTCATTTTAGAACCTCCAATATAGTTTCGCACTTCAGGGAAAACATTATCAGTAGTATTCATACATTTCTTTGCAATAGCCACTACAGTTTCATTGTAAAGATCTTTCAGTCTAATAATATAATTATTATTCATTTACTTACTCCTATTAAGGTCCAATTCTTTCAATTCCCTCAACCTGATCTTTTTATCTCTATTTGGCCGAGAACTATTTTTAATAATAAGATCATATCCAATTTTTTCTAGTTCGTTTTTGGTATCTTCATATTCAGCAGGATTACAAGGAAGAGTTTGCTTAATACAATGAGAATAATCAGCCCCACCATGACCGCCTACATGTTCAAAAGAAGAACAAAGATTTCCAGTAATATCAGAATACTCCTGTGGGAACAAAGCAAGAATATCTCCACTATCTTTCAACTTTCTAAATACAACAACAGTCTTATAATCGTTCATTTTTTATTCCTTTTTAGTCAACTTTTCAATTATTTCAGTTGCCCATTCAGTCCCGCCAAAACTACCATCATTAATAGCTTTAACAATAACTCTTCGACCCCAAGCATTGATCTTTTCAGAGTTAATTTTTTCATTCATCAAATGACAAATAGCAACATCAGCAATTGCTTTTTTATTCATTTCTTTCTCATATTTATCTGTAATAGCAAGAGATATAGCCGACATAATATCCTTCACCCAATCAGGATTATTGTCCACAGAAGAAGAAACAAGACCAAGAAAATCACTTTTATTCATTCACTTACTCCTTTCACTATTTTTAATTCGACAATACTGTTCCATCAAAATGTTCTATATTATTCTTTTCCTCAACAAAACAAATAGGAATTGGTCCTTCTATCTCTGATAAATCTCTTACTTCTCTAGCAAGAGCAACAAAATCATCCCCAATAGCAATTATCTTTCCATTATGAATAGCAATAAATTTATTTTTATATTTAGGATCAAGAATCCATTTATCTCGCATGAATTCAAATACCGCTAATTCATAATTGAATTTAGCATTTCTAATATGTTTAGTAGCGGACCATTCATCATTACTAATATTACTATAATTCATTTACTTACTCCTTGATTCCCAATACTTTTCAATATGAATAAAATTAATAGTTCTGCAATGAGTTCCTTTATTTTTATTGCCAACAGGATATAATTTTCTAAAAGATCTTTTACCCCAAAACCCATCTCTCCAATAAAATCCTTGTAACTTTCTAACTAAATATCTATTGTAAAGCTGAAGCCTCTTCTCAAGAAATCTATCATTCATTTACTTTCTCCTTTCATTATTTGAGACAAACAATTTCTATTTTCTCTTTCTTCTTTCAATAAATCCTCAACAGATATTCCATTTTTTCTTTCTTCATCAGAAATATAATTAATTTTTCCTTCAAGCCCACTAAAATCTCCATTAATACCTGTAACATCTCCAATTATAAGTTACATCTCCAGAAGAACCTGTAACATCCCCAATCAAATTAGTAACTGTTCCGTATATATTTTTCGCATCTCCAAAAATAAAAGAACAATCACCATATATATTATCCGTATTTATTAATTTATCATGAGGGCCATAGATAATAATATTATCTTTTACATAATATAATTTATATTTTTTATTAAATAGACATTTCTCTGGCATTTGTTCTCCTTTTTTATTTAGCCTCTATAATTAAAAGCCAAACTAATTAAAGTTTGGCCTTTATGGTTAGTAGATATAATGAGTTGTATTTTCTTTGATAAAATCCTCTCGCACTTGTAGAATAGGTTTATCGTCATTGTCATAATCAACAACAATAACATCAAGGTTGGTATCTATATCAGTAAGAACTCCTGTAACAACTCCACCTTTAACTTCAATAAAAATCTTTTTCATGTTTTCTCTCCTTTACTCCGCGCAATCGCTACAGATTCCCTTTATAAAATTCTCAACATCCTTTTCCTTATTATACCAATCAATTTTAATTTTTTCTCCACACTTAATACAAATCTTTTCCTTGCAGCAATAAATACAATGACTATCCTCATCAAGATCCCCTTGATAAATTTCAATTTCCTCCCCACAATAAGAACAATGACGTTCCAAATAGCAGTTTTGACAAACTGGCGCACCAACTTCAATACCAATACCACCATTGCCTCTAAACTCTCCCTCAAGATACATAACATCATCCTTATCCTCAAAAGGGGTATCGCAACACTTACAAACAAATCCTTCCGGCCTATCATAACCAAGGTCATCAATCATATCAATAACCTGTCCAACACAAGCATAAGGAACATCCTCAACAATATCAGTAAGGGGCTTAACTTTAATCTCCCTATAACCCCTTCCCAAAACATCCTCAATATTTTCAATTTTTACACAACCAACTGTAAGATAATCAGACTTGTAATCAGAAGGGGCGACATACTGCTTGTAAGAAAGATAAGAATTAAGTTCAGCGGTTACGTAACACTTATCATCTTTCACAATACCAATAACATTAAGATAAAAACAACCAGAATAAGGTCCAGTAATCCTACCCCAAACATAACAAGGGATACCCTTATTGGAAAATTCCTTGATCTTCTCAACAGTCTCATCAATTTCAACATCGTTCATGTTACTTACTCCTTTTTTGTTTTTTACTTACTTTCTTTTCATCTTCCACCAAATCAACAACATTGGATAAAATAAATTTATCTTCCCACAATTTTTTACAAGAACTACAAATAACTGTTCTAAAAATTCCATAACTATAAAAATAAATTGGACCAACCACCAACTTTTTCTTTCCACAATAAATACAAAAACCACCAGTTGATTTTATATATTTCTTTTTCTTTTCAGCAGAAATCCCTTTCATTATTTACTCCTTAAAAAGATCAGGTGGGCAGATAACAAGTTTTCTCTCCGATATGGGTATCAACCCAATAACCGCCATAAATACTATTATCACTCACCCACTTCAAACCCATTTGTTTAATCATAGATTCAATAGCATCTTGATTCCCTTCACAAACAATAGGAAGATCTAAAAGAAAAGTATCGTTTTTTACTTCTTCCTTGCCTAACCTGCGAAGTTCCATTTCTTACTCCTTGTCCTTAAAAGAATATTTCTTTTCAGTCTTTGTATAAATATCAATCTCGATATCGCACTGACCATTATTTGCTTTAAGTATTTCTTTACTAATACTATCAGCAATATTACTTTCATTTGCACAAAGAGAAAAATAATCTTCTTTATATCCATAGATAGCAGGGGTAGTGTTACAAGAAATAGTAAATTCACAATCATAAAGAAAAGAAAGAATATATAATGCTTTATTTACATTAAAATTAATAATTCTAACTGAAACTCGATAATGATTTTCACTTTCCATGTTCTCTCCTTTTTTTAACCGGCATTAAAAGAAGCAACTACAACACCTGGTTCCATATCTTTATTTGCAACTCCAATATACTGAACTTGGACATCATTAGGATCAGTTGTCCAACCATAATTATGTTCCCACTTGTCAGTGCGCCTATTAAAAGGATAACCGCCAGGATGAATTCTTTTAGCTTCACCTACATTTTCAGCGCAAACAACAGCAGAATCATATTCGTCCCAACCAGCATCACCATCCATCCAAATTTTATACAAATACAATTTCTTTTTCATTTTCATTTTTCTTTCTTTTGAGGGAGAGGAAAATAAAACCTATCTGTAATACTATGAGAAATAAAAAATTCAATATCGCAGGGTTTTCCATTGATACTATTGATTCTACAATAAAGAAGTTCAGACAATTGTTTTTTATCAAATTCCGTAGAGAACTTATTAGCATAAAAATATAATCCAAATTTAGTTTCATTCATATTGATGGAAGTAATATAATTTTTCAAATTAGAAAAAATATCACCAATCATTTTTTCATCTGCACCTTTAACCATAATTTTGCCACAATAGATAATACTTACCCTGTACAAACTCTTTCCGGGCATCACCAAGAATCAAAGCTATATGTCTCTCTAACATTGAACGTAATCATAATATCCACAGCAAAAGATTGATTATTTGCAGTAAAAATAGTTTGTCGTATATCTTTAAGCAAATTCTCTTTTGTAAGATCTGTATAAATCCCTTCAGAATACCAATTTCCTCCAAAATTATCTTTATATTTATTGCTATAAAATTTTCCAAACTTCTTCAATGATTCTGAAATAAAGTCAAATTGAATATCATCTTTAGTTTCAATACTTATTTCATAATTATGAATATTATCAATATTGAAAGTCGTTCTCATTTTTATTTTCCTTTTTATTTACTTTCATAAGAAAAATTATTATATACTCTATGAGAAATATTAATATCAATTTTACATTTTCTTCTATTGGCGTCCCAAACAGCATTTTTAATTGATTCAGCAAGTTCATGGTCAAGTAAATATGATTCTACATACATAGAGAAAGCTCTAAATTTATTATTCCCGCCATAAAAAGCAAAAGTTTTACTAATCTTTTTTAAAGCACATCCAATACTTATTTCGCGATCATTTTCTTCAAATTCTATATCAATAGAAACTTCATATTCATTTTTGTCCATTTTATTTATTCCCTTTTTTGTTTTAACAACTGCATTGTTCCAAAACGATATTTATCTCATAAAAATATTTATTATCATTAGTTATAATATTTTTCAATCTTGTTTTAATTGTTTCTTCGGTAGCTTCAGGAGGATATACAATAGATACATCTTCTACTGTATAATAATATATATAACAAATATCTTTATCAAGATAAATATCATCATCGTTTAAGCAAAAAGACCAGTGATATTCCTGCAATTTATCAAAAATAATAGAAATTCTATCTTTTGGCAAATCTTTCACAGTAATATGAATTCTATAAAATTTATTCATTTTTTCTCCTTTAGAAAAAGAAATTATTTTCTACTTGTTTAGTATGGATAAAAATCATCTCAATTTTACAAGGTTTACCATTAGTCTCAAAAATAATATCCTTCAACCCAGTGGCAATATCTTTATCTTCTAAATAACTGGGAAATGATTTAAAATTGACAACCAATCCCTCTTCTGTCTCCTTTGAAGAAAAATCAGAACAAAATCTATTTAATATAAAAATAATATCATTTATATTATTTTTCTTTTCCAATAAAATAGAAATACGAATATCATAATAATTTTTATTCATTTATTCTCCTTTTTAGTCAACTAATCCACAATAATAAGAAATAATATCACAACCTCCACTAACTTTTGCTTTAATAGTCTTATCTCCTTTTATTATTGCCGCACACAACCTATGATTGCCGTCATGGCAAATAAATCTGGTATCAAATCCATTTATGCCAACATCAATATCTACAGCATCTTCCCAACCGTTATATACAAACCAAGCTATTCTGCGAATATCATAATTAAGATCTCTAATATAATTTTCATTTAAACCAAATATATTTTCTAAATATTTTCTCTGGAAATCTTTGTTTTTTATATAGTGCAATACATCAATTTTAACTTCTTCTAAATTTTTACTCATTAATATATCAAAAGGATTCCATACTTCTAAAATCCTTGAAATAATAAGATCAATTGGTCCTCTATCTAACATTTCTATTACTTTATTCTCAATAGATTTATCAAAAGTAATAGACATTTTTATCCTCCATTAAAAGTCCCAAAATTTTCTATATTCAGCAACTGTCATTCTCATTACTCTTTTATTTTTTAAATTATTATATTGTCTTTCGGATATAGGAGCATTGGGCCATAATTTTAAATTTCTCCAATCCTTTACTCCATTAGGACTTTCCGCATCATAATATTTATTATTTATTTTAATGAAAGCATGACCAAATCCATAATTATAGAAACTTACAGTGCAAAGAGTTCCACCGTATTTTTTGTAAAATCCCCATGCCCAACGATAACAATCTCCTTCATTGATACTTTTAATGTCTGGCAAATCATATTCTTTTAATATTTTATTCGTTATCGACCTTACTCCATTTAATTTTACATTACATGTTGAAATTTTCATTTTTATTCTCCTTTCATAATAAAAAGAAAATTATGTTTATTCGGATCAATTGGAATTGGCCTATAACGAATAATAGGGCATTGAGAGCGATTTGCTCCGGGCATGAGAGAAAATATACTATCAATTAAAATAAGGGGCTGTAGAAGCCCCCTATTGATTTATTTATTATTTTTTATTTAAATATCCTTTGTGTCATTATCTTGATGTTTGGAAAGTAAATATTCATCCGAAATATATTTCAGTATACATCTACCAATCCTTGAATTTGTTCTTTCTTTTACTGGATAGCAAACTACTCCTTCTCTAATTTGTCCATCTTTAGTAAGAGTAGTTTTTCCATTAGCATGTTGTTTAGCAATAGCCATGCTAAATGGCCCCCTATAAATAACAGGAACAATATCAACTCCATATTTTTTACAAGTTGATTCAAAATCGTCCCAGTCCATATACTTACCATTTACTGTTAGTCCGAAAGCCCTGAATCCTAATCCTTTACCTTTTGGAATTCCATAAGTAAGACTCTGTATACTCCCTCCATAAATCTCACCATAAAGAACAATATTCCCCATATTTTTTATACTTTCCATCATTGTCCTAACAGTAGAAACAGTCCAAGGAAACCAATATATATTTTCTTTCATTTCCTTATCATCAAAAGAACATTCAATAACATTTTCACCTTCCATCCTAACTGGACGCTTCCTTCTATGATTCATTGAACCAGCAACATAATTATTATTTATAAGCGCTACTTTTCCGTTGCACCCATGCAACTTTTCTGTAGCAATGATTTCTTCACCGTCTTCAAAAATATCAGTATAAATTCTACCATTCTGAACATCAGTAAATTTTTCAAAGAAAGGATCAATATCAGGGTCCGCATAATGAGCATCACCACAAATTTGTCTAACTGGCGGTTCATATTTAATAGCGCCATAGTAATCAGCAACATTAGTTCCTTCTTGCCAGTCAACACCTTCAGGAATATCAACAACAAGTCCAAAACTTGGTTCGCCTCTAAGTTTAATCTTTCCTACTCTATCATTATTAGCACCTTTGAGAAGAGATTGAACACCAAATTTACAAGCCCATTCAGAAGAAAGAATAGTGTCGAAAGGGAAATATACAACTAATTTATCTTCTGGGTACATAAAATCCAAATTAATAACTTCAGCTTCAGGATCATCTTGATTAGTTGGAATCTTCTTACCCTTATCATCTACCATATTCTTTTTAAAATAACGTGCAATAGGACCATCAGGAGCCTCTTTGAGCGGGACGACCATTTGATATCCGAGGACATCACAAATACCCAATAGGGAAGCATTAGGATGCTCTCTATTATTTTTAATGCGACAGACAGGAACAATAAGAGAAGAAGACATATTTATTTCCCTTTCTTTATTCCAAAGGTGCTTTCCTTACTTCAACAATGCCACAACCTAACTTCTTTGCAACTAACTGTCGAGGAACTCCATGACAGCAAATTTTATCATTACCATCTAAAAGAATAAGTTTCCATTCTTTAGTTGTCATTCTTTCCCAGAACATTTCCATTGTATAATGCCCTGTATTAGCAAGATGGAGCGCATTGTCTGTTTTATTCATTTTTACTTTCCTCGCTAAAAAAGACAGGTTCCAAATAATACCATTCTTCACCATAAGGCGAGTCATGGTGAAAATTGTTAATAGAAATAGTTTTTTCACAAGGAAAAATATTCATAATAAATCTACATTCGCAATCAGGAAGAATCTTACTAAAAAATTCTTTAGCATCCTTGGCATTAAAATAAGTATGCCCATCAAGTTTACGCCAACCAAACCCCTTAACATTACAAGCCCAATCACCACCTGGATTCATTTCTTTTAGTTCTTCTGTAACCATATCAAGAAAAGAATCCCATTCAAAAGAAATAAGATCAGGGTCTTCGCAAGTAATATCAAATGCTTTCTTTTCATCAATATTTTCTTCTTCCATCAAGAATTTGGCTTGATTCTGAATAATATCAAATTCATTCCATTCAAACTTTCTAACTTGTTCCTTGACTTCCATGTTAGTTACTCCTTTTCTTTGTTTACTTCTCAATAGAAGATGTATTGATAAAAATAGTATCACCATTTTTACAATCATAAAGTCCATTTCTAATATGTGCAGCAATATCTTCATGTCTGATATTTTCATTGTCTTTTTTCAATAAATCAAAAAACATTCTTTCTGCGTCGTAAATATCATCGTTTTCAAAAGAATAAAAATTATCAATAACAGGTTTTCCTTCACAATGTCCAATAGTAAAAACAGAAATAACTTTCATGTTGCTTACTCCTTTTCTTTGTTACGTTCGCACTTCCTGTTCAACAAAATGCCAATGTAAAGAAATAGATTTATTATTATTTTTATATTGGTAATATAAAGAGTTCAGGCATTTTTCTAAATTTTCAGGGCTTATATTTGGGTCATCCTTTTTAATTGTTGCAAAAAATTTATCTTTTAAATCTTCTAAATTTTTATTTTCATATGTATAAATTGTTTCAACTACAGGAAAACCATTTTTAATATCAAGATGAACAATAGAAACAATCATTTTACTTACTCCTTTTCTTTGTTTTCTTCTTGCGGCTTAACTTCAGCACTTATTTTAGCATCTTCCTCATCATATTCTTTTCTATGTTTACAAATTTTACATCTATCAAAATCTCTTGCTCTTCTTTGAGCGCATAATTCAGGAGTTGTTAAAAATCCTTGTCTTGGGCACTTTCTATCTTTCATTACTTATTCCTTTTATTATTAGCAATAACTTCAGTTAAATAAACAAAAAATATAACAATTCCCATTACTCCAAAGAACATGGCGGTAATTGATAATACAATAGTAATTGGTATCCAGATAGGGGCCAATACCCAAATCCAAGACCAATCAATATAATTAGTTAGTTTTAGAGCAATAAAAAGTAAACATAATAGACCGCAGAAATCAATACTAACTGAATATTCTTTTGTCTTTTTACTCATTTTTCTCTTTCTTATCCTCTGACCAACAAATTAGACCAATCACACAAAGAATTAATATACAAAAACTAACAGGAATCCATAAAGGAGAAAGAATCCAAATCCAACTCCATGTAATATAATTGGTTAATTTTAATCCAATAAAAAGAATAGTTAGCAAAGTGCAAAATGAACCACTTAAATTAAATTTTACAGAAGTTTTACTATCACTCATTTTTTCTCCTTATCTACTTTTTTCAATAAATTAAATAAATTATTTTCAAAATCCTTACATATTTTCCTTTTCTTTTTATTTACTTGTTCATTTATTTTATTTTTATCTGGTCTTATTTTATCCGCACCACTAATTTCATCTGGCATAATTATTCTCCTTTATTTATATCTAAATATATCCTGTAACGTAGATTTTATGTCTATCTGGGAAACCTCCTTTACCTTCCAAATAACCTAATCTATAACCGTCACTGTCACCTTCTTGATAACCTAAATCATAAATAGATTCCAATGCTTTTTTTAATTTCATCTGCATAAATTTCTGACATTTAATAATCATTTGTTGAATCAGAACATCTTTCAGGAATTGGTTCAAAAGTATCAAAACCTAAACTTTTAGCTATTTTTAATATAATTTCTTCTCTTGTCTTTCTATTCATTTTACTTTCCTTTTTATTTACTTATTTTTCAATTCCATATTCTTTAGACAAATAATCAATTAAATGCTTTGCAGTAACAATAAAATTAGCAGCTTCTTCTTTATTTAGTTTATGGGTTTGAACTCTTTGACCATCAATAAAACATTGAATAGCAAATTCTTTTTCCTTGGGACTGTTTTTGATAATTTCTTTTGCCATTTGATTTCTCCTTTTTGTTAAGTGAAAATAACTTTAATAAAAGATATAAAAAACATACTAATAACTAAAGCAAAAAATATAATAGGAGCAATAATACCTGCTATACCTTTATATTCTCTTTCTTTTGGTGTTCTTACTACCATGTTTTCTACTCCATAATAAGAACAGGGTCCAAATCGTCTCCGGGCATCAGAAAAAATATATTATGCTTCTTGTCCATCTTTATAGCCATTTTTATATATTTCAGCAAAGATTTTTGCCATTTTCCTAGAATCAACTAAATCTTCCGAATATTTCAATTCATCAGATAGTTTACCTAGTTCAATAAGAGCTTCTTCAACAGAAGAATCTCGATCTGCATAATTTATTTCCTTTTTACCAGTGTCATTCAATCCATACATTTTATGTCTCCTTATATTTACATACTTTAAAATAAATATATTTAGTTGCAATTCCCAATAAAAGTCCCAATGATAAACTAATAATATAAATAAATATTAATTGATTCATTTTACTTACTCCCTTATTGTTTTTGGTTTAGTTCCATTATTCCATCTATTTTCTACTTCTGGACCATCTGCAACAATACCTGTAAACACAGGAAATTTTTTAATAATAGGAATTTTAGACTTACATAGATTTTCTCTAATATCATTTGCTGATTCAATTTTAATAACCGAAGGCTGAATTAAAATATTATTCATATTATTATTTTTCATAAATAGATCTTCTAAATAATCAATCCATTCTTTTTCTGTTTTTTTAGCAGATATAGCCCCCGTTTCAAATGCCAAAATAAAATATTCTGTATTTATTTTAATCAAAGTAATATACAATTTTTTCTCCTTTTATTTTTCAGAATAAACCACAGTATCATTATATCTTTATTCGTTGTCTTTTTCATCTTTTTCTGGACAGTCGCAACAATCTGAACAGGATTCACAATTATTGCAATACTCAAGTTCAGACACAAATCCTTCTCTATTGCAATGGATACAAGTAATAAATTCTTCAAGATTATCTTCATTTAACATAAGCATTTGTCCATAATCATTCTGAATAAAAACTCTACCATTTTATTAATATAATATTAAAATTAAAAATAAAAGAAAAAGGGGAGGGGTGCGCGCCCCTCCCCTTAATAATTAAGCAGTAACGGTGTCTTCATCCTTCTTCACAACGGTATAACCATCCCCATTTTCATCAACAGTAATAACACAACCAGCATCAACAGCTTCACTATTCTCAAAGACATTGAGAGTAGGAATATTCTTGCTATACTTCTTCTCCCAATTCTCAATATCCTTAATAGCAGCCTTCAAATCAGCCTTGACAAACTTATTCTCTTTAATAATAGCCGCTTCAATAGTCTTTAGATCCTCATCACAACCATACTTCTTGGCAAGGGCAGGAATAGCCTTATCAACGTCAACATCAGGCTTGAGGCTAACAGTAGACCACGCAAGAGGATACTTGCCAGACATTTGACCGTCAAGCCTATAAGTAAGCTTTTTGGGGTCTTTGATACCATCATTAGTAGTAATCTCCTTGATAGTCTCTTTAAGAGGCTCAAGAGCCTTCTCAAGCAATTTCTTCTGTTCATTCATAATAGCATAAGCAACAATCTTCTGGCCAATAGAACGAACTCCATCATTAGCCCACTTACCAAAATTCCTGAAATTAATCATTTTTACTTCCTTTCTTTTTTAGTTCTAAAAAGAATAAATTACTTTTCCATCTTTTTAGCCGCAGAACTCATCTTTTCAATCCCGTCATAAAACTCGCCAAGATATTCATCATTCTTTTCCCCAAGGTTATAGTCTTCTTCGATAATCTCCCCATGAAAGAAAGCATTATTAACAGCAGCAACAAACTCTGTAGGAGTTGCACCTCCGGTAAAAAATCCTCTAATAACTCCTTCCATAATATCAACAACAACCTTACTACTTGCATTAACCCTTGCCATTTCATTCTCCTTTTTTACATTTTAGTTCTAACCTATTTAGAACTAATTATTTACAAGTTTTACTTAACTACTTTTACCGCAAAAGAAGAAAAGTTATAATACAACCAAAAAGTCCAAATATAATACAACTAATAATATTGATAATTTTATCTCTCTTTTTGCCAATTTCAATTTCTTTTAGTAAACCTTCTGTGCTTTTCTGTAATTTAATAACAGCAATGCTCAATTCATTAATCTCATCTATACTATTTACTCCTTTTTTAGTTTTAACTAATTATTTACAAGTTTTTAGTCAACATCCACAGTGTTCATACAAGTACAAAGAAGATCATCATAATCTCCACTCATAGCCGTTTTAAGAAATTCATCAATCTCAATTTGCGGAACATTGTTCTTCATAAGAGCATTCTTAACCTTACCCAAAAGGGCAAAAGCATTTCCATCAGTACCAACCAACTTAACCTTGATATGAGGATACTTTGGACTGTCCATTTTACTTTCTCCTTTTCTTAATACAGTGTCAAATCATGATTAAATATAAGAATACTCCTTTTCCCATCTTTAAAATCATAATATTGTTCATATTTTACAAAATTTTCATCAGTAATAGTTGGATCATCTTCTTTAATTATGCTCTCAAACAATTCTAACAATTCTTCACTATAGACAAAATTTTCTGTATTTTCTTCTGCACTGTTAAAAGTTTTAATACTTTCAATATAAGTATATTCTTTTCATTTTTATTTCCAATAAAACTTTCTGTAGGAAGGTTCATAAGTATCGACATCAGGCGGATCATAAGAATCATCAGATTTAGTATCAATTTTAACACTATAAAGCTTTTCGTCGATATACTTCCAATTACTCATAAGAGTCTTTTTGTCTTCATCGGTAATATAAATAAGTCCCTTTGTATCTACATCTTTAACATAAAGACCAGTTACCTCTCTTTTATCTTCATTTTCATTTTCAGGGGGGTGACAATTTTCAGGTAGATCATTTAGTTCTCCTGGATCATAATAACCGTTGTAATTAAATTTAAAATAAATTTCAATATTTTGAGCTTCAGTAAGAAGATTTGCAATGATATTTAGAATCTCAACTGGAGTATCAACTGGGGCAGGACTTTCATCAATAAGTAAATTTTTATTATCTTCATCAAAATAACAAAGAACAGCAAATTCATCAGAACCATTCCAACTATAACCACGCATGTTTTTTCTCCTTTTCTTTTAATACTGGTCAATAGTTTTAGAATCAATAAAAAGTACACAATCTTCATCTTGATAAATATATTTACGATCTTTGGAAAGAAGTTTCAAATCGTTATCAGAAATATCAGGTTCGCTTTCCCTAACAAGAGCGTAAAACTTCTTTCTAGCATTTTCCAAACTACTGTAAGGATAAACAAGTTCAAGTGTAGGTTGCTTATCGTCAGCATCATAACTAACAGAAATAACATTGAAAATTTTCATTCTTCTTTCTCCTTACGCCAAACCATTTGGCGTTTACAAACTATAATAGAACGCCAGTTTTCTATCATTCCGGGCATCAACCATTCTCATCATAATTATCTTTATTATCATCATCACCATACTCAAGATCATATTGATATTTATTTCCTTTAGGTGAAGTAACTTCAAAAAATGTAGCAGAAGATCCTGGCTCTTGCATAATTTTAAAAGCCTCTTTAGCAGCCTCATAAGGACTATTAGCATCAATGTCAATTTCCCAGCTAACCCTAAATTCCTTCATTTTCTTTCTCCTTATTATACTTTTTAACAATAATAGTATTAAGCTGATTCAATGTAGTAAAATTATTACCATTACAAGCAATAAAATTAGCATCATTAATAACTTCCTGATAAGCCTTAGCCTGCTCAGGATTAATTATCTTATACTTCTCAATCATTTCCTTACAGTGATCAATAGTCATTTGATTTACTCCTTACTTCTTGATATAATTAATAATACTATCAACAATAACTCCAATGCCAGCCATTGCTGTCCAACCCAATAAAAATTGGCTATAATTTACAGCCATCATAAACATCCCGCCTACAAAACATCCAAAACAAAAAATGCCTAATTTCATTTTTTATTCCTTACTAAAGATTTTAGAATTTTTCTTTTTATATTCTTCCAAACATCTCATATAAGCTTCAGCTTGTTCGGGATTTATATTTTTATATCGTAAATAATTACCTTCCAAAGATTTACTGTGAAAATCATGAGTAAAAACTGTTATTTTCATTTGTATTCCTTAGAAAATAGAATTAACTTTTACTTTAGCTCCACAACCTTCGCAAATAAAAGTGTAGTTAGCATCAGGCTCAACAGACCTAGATTCATGGCAAAGTGGACACTCAACTTCCCTAACAGAATCCATAAGAAGTTCCATCATAGAATCTTCATCAGAAGGATCAGTATTATCAATAGCATTTACAACTTTATCTGTATTCTTATTAGTGGAAGGAGTTTTAACAACAAGTTTCTGTCCTTTACCAAGACCTAAACCAACTCCATATTGTTTAAAATGCTTCTCGCACATATTACCCCAACATCCCATAGTAGTCTTTCCATCATAAATAGCATCAGTATCAACATTGTTTTCCCTGCAAAAGTCACACTTAGGAAGACTGCAAACCTTCGCTTCGTTAGACATTTTTATTTTCCTTTCTTATAGATAATAGTAAACAAAAAGAGAACCAATAATAGCTCCAATACAGGCGCTAATAATTTGTCCAATACGTTCATTTCTTTTAGAAGTTTCTATCTCATGTTTCAAACTATTAAATTTTACATACATTTCATCAAATTCATTTTTAGCAATAGTAAAATTTTTATTTAGTTCATCTATATTCTTTTGTTCCATTTTCATTACTCCTTTTATTTATATACTTTTCAATACCTTCCATCGCATCAACAAATCCAGCGACATAATCCTTTTCGAGCAATTCACTTTCTTTAATATAGCGGATATTAGCTCTAATATAAGAAATAATATCAGATATATTTATATCTCCATTGTAAACATCAGTAGATTCAGTTTTATTCATTTTTATTTTCCTTTTCTTGTTTAAAGTTAACTATAAAACTTCTTAATTTTATGCGACTTGAGATAAATAACCGAACCATCACAAAATTCAAACTTCTCATTAAGAACAGCATCGTCCAAATCGTCTTCCGATATATCTGGATTCTTTTTCTTAATCATTTCGCAGAACTTGTCATTAATTTTATCAATATCAGCAGGATTGTCGTCATAACTATAAACAGAATCCAATTCAATATTTCCACCTTCAAGATGAACACAAATAATAGAAACAAGGTCCATGTTTTTTCTCCTTATTCTACAAAGCCATTTAAAGTATTCCATTTCATATAAATAGCATCGCAATTTTCACAATCATAAAATCCACCTTCAATAGCCGCATCCAGATGTTCTTTATTTATATTAGGCTCATATTTTTTAATAGTTTCACAAAATAACTTTTCTGCTTTTCTAATATGAGTAGAATCAAAAGAATAAACAAATTCAAGATATGGATTTACTTCATCAAATTTAACCAATACAACAGAAATGAGTTCCATTTTTTACTCCTTTTTATTTTTTAGTCAACGATCTATCTGATTTTATATCATAAAGCCAACTTACATCTTTTCTAATACCAATAATAGTTCGTTCGTGATTCATATTATTTATATTATCAAGTGCTTTAATAGCAATCTGCATATTGTCAATAATTTAATTCTTCATCTGTAAGTTTTTTACTTTAACGCCACTTATTATAAGCATCATTATACATTTTTTACTTTTTTAGATGCTATAAGCATAACTATCTTCTTCACGATGAGGATTTATCTCCAGTATATAAGTATCTCCATTATCCCCTCCTTCACATTTTTCTATATATTTATCGACTTCATCATTTACTAAAATTCTATCAGGGGTTATCTTTTTATTAAAATATTTTTTAATAAATATAATTTCTTTATGGCTACCAGTTTCTAAACCATTTTCTATTTTATCTAATCCATTATAGTCATAATGATTCTGATGAGTTAAATAAGTAATAGAAGCAAGTTCTCTGATTATAAAACATAATTTATTTTTATCTTCTGTGAAAGTATTATTTTTTAAATAAGCATCTTTAATAATATTTAACAGAGGAATGAAAGTATTATAAAAATCATTATCGCCAAACCTGATTGCTATTTTCATTTATTTACTCCACAAAAGAAAAATACATATTCTTTTCTATAATTTTATTTCTAATAACACAACAAATACAATTTCCACACCTGCAAGCCATAGAATCTTGATATGCTTGCCTAGTTTGTTCAGGCGAAAGAATAAGACTATTAATAGTTGCAACTGGATTGTTTATTTTCTTTTTATCAAAAGTTTGATAAATAATTCCATTCAAACATATTTATTAATAAATTTAAATCTTTTCTTCGCCCATTCTCGAATTGGATGAGGAGTAAAATCAGGTGATAGAGCAATTCCACAAGCAACTATTTCTTTTTTATTAGCTATTTTACTAAAATGTAAATCATCAGAATATTTAAAGATTGAATAATATTTCTTCCAAGGAATACGATTGTCTTCCCACTGATTATTGTAACCATCCTCTCCAACACAAAATCCACTATCATCTGAAGTAACCCATTTATATACACCATTTTTTCTAATACTTTTAGCAATTTTATTTACCCAATTATAGTCTTTAGGATGTTTGACTGCATGAATTGCACAGTCATCATGGGCGTCAATATTGATAAGGACATCTGGATGAAATTTATTTATATGTTTAACTAAATACTGGTGCATAACAACAAAAACAGTTGGAATTTCAATCTCAAGTACACTATCTATAATATATTCAGCAGACTCTATAGAATAAAAATAATCAAGATCAATTGATAAATATATTCTTTTCATTTTTTATTTCCTTTAGAAGCTTCTATAGGAAGGTTCATAATCATCGACATCAGGCGGATCATAAGAATCATCAGATTTAGTGTCAATTTCAATCTCATAAAGCTTTTTGTCAATATATTTCCAATTATCCATAATAGTCTTTTTATCTTCATCAGAGATATAAATAATATCTTTACTATCAATATCCCATACATAAAAATCCGTTATTTCTCTCTCATCTTCACTTTCAGGTGGGTAACAATTTTCAGGTAGATCGTTTAGTTTTCCTGGATCATAATAACCCTTATAATTAAAATAAAAACATATTTCAATATTTTTTTTATCAATAAGCAAATATTTTATTATAGTTCTAACAATATCAGGAGTATTTACAGTGGCAGGAACGTCATCAATAAATAAATTTTTATTATCATCAAAATAACAAAGTACAGGGAATTCATCAGAACCATTCCAACTATAACCACTTCCAAACTTACTCATGTTTTTCTCCTTTCACTATGAATTATCAAAAGTAAATTCTATAACTCCAGATTTCATTCCTTTTCTTGCTTTTCCAAGATATTCCACTATAACATTTTCTGGATTACACCACGCAGACATATCATTCCATGTTTTTTTATTATTTTGCCATTCATATCCATCAGGATGAATCAACCTTGCACTTTTTTCATTCTTTGCACAAACTACAGCGGAACAATAAGGACTATAATAAGGATTTTTAATAAGATATAAATTCATATTTTTCTCCTTTTCTTGGCCATAAAATTAGAAAATAAATTGTCCCTCTATAATAGGGAAAGGGGAGAGTTTAATAAACTCTCCCCTAGTAGGTTTTATTAGATCAATTACGTGGTAGCAGGGGCGGTAGCGGGAGCCTCAACAACGGCAATATACTTGCCGCGAAGCTCATTACCCTCGGCGTCCTTAGCCTTGGCAAAGACGGAATTAGACGCCATCAAAGTAGCAATACGCGCCTTGAACGCCTTAACCTCAAGCCCCTGAAGGTCAAAATTATCGGCAACAAGGCAATCAGCAACAGCCGTAGCAGTCATCGGCTCTTCACAAGTAGAAAGGACATTGTAGACAGACTTCTTAAGGTCCATCTTACGTCTAGTTCCCTTGGCAGTACCAGGAGCAACAGGCTTGCGCCCCCGGCGAATACCTTTGCGAGTATAAGCCTTTCCAGTCTTTTCAGCAATGACAGCCTCAATAGCCTTGACATCAGCAGCAAACTTATCCTCAACCTCCTTAACCGCAACAAGGGAAGCCCTAATAACCTCCTCGCGCTTGTTCTCAAGGTCAAGAATCTCAGCCTTAGCCTTATCAGCCGCAATCTGCTCAATCTCCTCAACAGTCAGATTAGTGTTAGTGTCCATTTTACTTTTTCCTTTCATTTTTCAGGTCATTTATGACCTACACTTACAAAAAATTAGTTACACAAGTGACACAATTGAAAAAATAATATATATTTACATATTATTCCTCCTTTCATTCCAACTGCAATTTTTCTACCGCTAAATTAAACATTTACAATAGTTTTAGCTTTGGCTTTACACATAGCTTCTTCCAAATCATTAGCCATCTTACGCAAAATATCAGGTGTCAGAACTGCGCCAACAAGATCAAAAGTAGCCCTGTTACAATACGAATTAATAGTGAATTCTTGATTGATAAAAATACCTCCAGGATCTCCATTTGCGTAAATTTTAGTGCGAAGCAAAACACTTTCCCCACCAGTATCTTTAGGATTAATATCAGTCGTAACAGTATCAAGAAGTTCATCTTCCATTTTCATTTCCTTTCTTTTTTACACAAGTTATACAAGTCCCTACAAGTCCAGTTAGATGATTCCCTTTCATTAAAAAGAAATTTTTCTACCGCTAAACTAAAGAACAGGGGTTTTATTCCTTTCAATGAATTTTCGTCTAAGTTCTTCTTTGTGCTTAATATAATTCTCTATCAAAGAAATAATAAAATTAACAACATTTTCAAATTCTTCTTTATCATCGCAATTTTTAAACTCTTCCACAGAGTTTAATGGATCGCTATCTATTACGTAAATTGAGTTCTTATCTTCATCGTCGCACCATCCAATTCTATAATCTTCAATAATAATAAATATTCCATTTTCCATTACTAGGTTTGTTTCATACTTTACTACATCAATAAAAAAATCATAATCAAAGTTCATCTTCTCCAATGTTTGCTCCAACATTGTCGTGATATTTAAAATAGGATTTTTATTTATTTTCATTTTACATCCTCAAATGAATAATTTAAAATAGTTTCAACAGTTACTTTTACAATTCTAAATCCTTCTGTTTTATAATTTTTAATACGATCATAATCTGATTGCAAATAAGCATCTTCTATATTTTTAGTTGTAACTTTACTCAGATCTTTTGGGTCAAAATAATATAAAAATTCATTTTTATCATTGACTAAAATATAATGTTGAAATGGCTTTTGTTTGACTTCTATAGAGTCCATTTTTACTCCATTTTATAGTCAAAATTAAATTCTGTAGTAGAATCTGCTCTTACTTTAATAATTTTACAACCTTTTACAAGAGTCATATTCGCATCTCGAAGATTTTTCATATATTTAATATCAGTTGAAATAAAACATATTTTAGAATTAAACTGTTTAGTAAATATCCTCTTACCATCTAATTGATGAACAGGATCAATAAAGAATTCTTCTTTATCATTAATAAAAACATAAAAAGTTTTACTATCATCTTCAATAATGTATTGAAACATTTCCTACTCCTTACATTTAAAAGAAAAATTTCTAATCTGTTCTTCTGTAACTTGCACTGGTTTATAGTCCTTCAACTTATTTTTTGGATCATAAATATAATCTTTAATAGATTCTATAGTAGGGAATATATAACATTTATAATAATTAAAATTACCAGATTCAATTTTATTATCTATAAAATAATATAAAAATTTAATTTTCGAACCAGTATCATTAGCAAGAACATAATAAGTATTAGTTCGAACATCACTTGGATGAAGAGTATCTATACCAGACATTAGAATATCTTTTTTCATTTTTCTCCTTTCCAACCAACAAGTATTCCTTGACAGTTGAGAATAATTGTCCATTCCTTGCCCCTTCCGGGCATGAAAATAAATTTCCTTCTATATTACAATAGAAAATAGAAAAATCTATTTCGGATCAGTTGTAAGTCCTTGAAATAAAAGAATTTATATTTATTTTTTTTATTTTGAATCGACAACTGCATAATCAATTACATTGAGATTCTGATTGGTGACTTCGCACTTTTCAAATGGCATATCGCTAGAAAATTCAGCATGGATAGAATCCATAACTTCATCCATATCAACACCTTCGTCAACTTCTACTGTCAAATTAACGTTAAATGTCGCCTCAAGAAAGACTGTCCTAAACATTTCACTTACTCCTTTTTTGTTTAATTTAAATTTTTTGTGAAAAATATATTTAGATCTTTATTTAAATTTTCAGATGACATTTCTGATTTCGGTGAAATTAGAATTGTTTTACTTGGGTCGAAATAAACATCAACTACTTGTCCTGTTTGTGGCGTAAAATCTACACAGTATTTTTTATTACGATAAAACAATGATCCATCTTTCATTTTAATAAAAATAAGTATGTGATTTTTCGGATGAGAATTTATTTTAAAATAATCATTATATGAAATAATTTTACATATAGTTCCTGTTCCATGATAGTGGCTCATTTTGTTTACTCCTTTTTTGTTAAATTAACATACTTTAAATCCTCCACAAATTCTAAGAAATTCAATAAATTCTTTTACATGAGGAAATGAAGTCGAATAAGGAGAACACAAATCATCCAATGGAATATTCTTTTTCTTTGCTTCATTTAGATTAATAAAATGTCCATCTTTAGTACAAAAATCAGATCTATCTGGTCTATGATAAATAGGTTTAAAAGAAATACATTGACATTTTTCTTCTCCATCTTCACAATCCCAATTAGATTCCGAAACAACAAGACTACCTTCTCTGGTAATCAAATCAGGATTATCAAGCAACCTCTCAAGTTCATCAGCCAATAAATTACATTCTTTTTGAGTTTTAAGGCCAGCGCCATCATTGGATCCTATTAAATTCATAGTCTTTTCATCAAAAATATTAATATTATTATCCGCAATTTTAATAAGAAAATGAATAGGTCTCCAAGACCAACAATTAGCACGAAAGTAAGCTTCCTTGTTCCTGCGTCCATAAACGTCCATTCCCATGTTAATTACTCCTTTTCTTTTGTTTCTGAAAATTTAACAATAGAAGACTAAATTATATAAAAATATAATAAATTATTTATATTGCAAAGAAATATTATTAGTCTTATATCCAAGTTTAGTCATATCTCCATTATTGGCAAAACATTGTTCTTTATCAGTAAAAAGATTAAGCAATTTACCTTCAAAGATACCTGTAATAACAATGCCCCTTCCCTTATCCCTAAACCCACAACTATTATAAAGTTCTTCCAAATAATTATTCAATGCCTGATCTTTATCTTCTGCATCAATATAGCCAAATAGAACTTCATTATCTCCACAATATGGTTCATCACTCTTTTCCAAAACTCCAGTAATAGTAAATGTTTTCATTTATTTTCCCTTTCAGGTTTTCAGTTGATAATTTTTGAGAAGCCTATCAGCTTCAAGTCCCTTACCATCAAAATTAATATCCATCTTTTTAAACATATCAACCATGCCAGCAATAAGTTGAAGATTTTCCTCCGAATTATCAACCAATTTAGTCATATCATTAGTCTCGTAAAAATCACCTTCATCACTAACTTTAGTAACAAGACCAATTTTTTGAGCAAACTTCAAAAGATGGCAAACAGAAATATGAGCTTTTACAAACTCTTCAGCGTATTGAGTTTTAGTAAAGGATTTCCCCTTCCAAATCTTACCCTTTCCTTTACGATAGAACCCGAAATTAGTTGGTTCACAACCTTCTCCAAACCAAGTATCAAGACAAATACCATTACCACCTTTCACTGTAGAAGAAACCATAACTCCATTTTCATTACGTCTATCTTCCCAAGGTTGAGTCTGAATTTTAGCCCAACGATAATCCTCATCAATAACAACATACTTACCATCAACCATAATAGGTTTGAGATAAGCACCAGCATATTTATGAAGATCTTCATTTTTAACAATAATAGTAGGAGTAAAAGAATCAATTTTATTAATATCTGTGTTGAAATCAAATTTATAAATATTCTTTTTTACATCTTTGAACATAAGTTCATTAGCATAATTAGCAACAAGTCCAAGCTTATCAGTAAGCTCCTTTTCAGTACCAGTAAACTTCATTTTGTAATGAATAGTGATCCCCATGTTACTTACTCCTTTTTGTTAGTCTTTTACTTTAATTTCAAGTTCAACAACTTCCCAATCATCAGGGATAAAACTAGAATCATGGTGTGGTGTCATATATTCCGCATTATATAATTCAGTATTATTAACACGAGCGTTTTCAGCTATTTCTTTTTTATTTACTGTCCAAATACGACTATCATAACTATCAGATTTGCATAGAAAATGTTCTATATCACCAGCTTCTCTACCTCCAATACTTAAACTTGTATTAGCCTCAAAACTACAAAACTCTCCAGTGTTTTTATGACGCAATCCAAAGAAAATATTTTTATTTTTCATTATTTTCTCCCAGTTAAATGTTCTGAAACCGGATGATTTCCGTTATTAATAGTATCGGAAATAATTTTTGTTTTCAGGTTTTCGTCTAAAACGTCCCCAACCTTTGTCTTTAAATCTTCTACATTAAAATGATCATTTACATTATCAGGAAATTGTTCTGGATTAAAATTTGGTTCGGATTCTCTACTAAAAGCTAATTCCTCATCTGCCTTAATCTTAAGAAATCTATCAACTTTCATATTCAGATCCTGACTATCAAGAAATTCCATAAACAAATAAAGAAAAGTAGTATCATTCCAACCAGTTGATCTTTTATATTTATTTACAAGTCTGTCCATTTCCATTTTCCCCTCCTTTTCTAACCATTAAAAGAAGAAACTATAAGTCCATCCGTCATACCATCCTTTGCTTTCCCGATATATTCAACTTCAACTACTTCATTGGATATCCATCCATCTGTCTGTAAATGCTCACAAGAGCCTCTCCATCCTCTTCAATAACAGTGATGCTCCTGGTTCCCATTGTACTTACTCCTTTCCAGTGTTTACAGGCTGTTTAAAATAAGCAACACACCTGCTGTAAATCTTTTTAACTGTCTTTTTTACCGAATTTGGAAGATTAGAAAATTGTCCACTATCATATTTTTCAACAGGATTACTATACTTATTAGCTCTTCCATAAGCAATATCATAAGCAATCTTCCTATTAAATTCATCCTTTTCATTACACAATGACCATCCAAACCAAAAAAGTCCATCTTTAATAGTAGCAACCACAACACCAACTTTCCTACCATGACTCCCTCTAACATACTGAACCAAATAATTCTTTTCATTCATTTTACTTACTCCTTTTTTTGTTTTACTTCTTGTAAAAAACAACTGTTCCCATTTTTGTTACATTCTTTCCTGTTCCAAGATACTCATAACATTCATAATCAAATCCCCATCTACCAGTATCCCAAGCACCATGAAATTGATAATTTTTATTAAATCCCCTAATTATATCATTCCTTTTATTAGGCTTAGTAATAAAATCAATCAGAGCCTGTGTATTGGCTCCATTCTTTTTATTATTACAAAGGTCGGTAGGGATAAATTTAACCTGTTTACCGTCTGGAAATTGAATATAATTATTTGTAAACCCACTAGCAATAATGGTTTGTGGGACAGAGATGACAACTTTCCTATCAGGATGTTGAAGAAGATATTCAGTAGCCAAATAACAAATTTCAAGGGACTTGCCACTTGCCATAGGAGCGTTAAGAATCCAATTAGGATGATGGTTGAGGAAGTTAAAAGCCTCTTCCTGCCATTCCCGCATAATTTTATAGCCATTAGGAAGAATAGTCGGCTTTGTTTCTATATAGTTCCAACTATGAGAAAAAGCATTTTTACTATTCATTTATTTCCTTTCTATATTATTTTACTTGCTATATAAATAAAAATATAAGAGGGAGAATAAGTGTCTTCTCCCTCTTATATCCTATATTCTACTGGGCCAGATAATCACCCCAAGTAGTCCATCCATTGTCCTTGTACACAGTATTAGGATTAGAGGGGATATTGTTAGGCTTATTACCAGACTTACAATACTCAGCCCATTCCTTATTACTCTTCAGATTCATCCCGCTAACAAACGCCTTCGCATCAGCAAACGAAAGAAACTTATTCATTACATTTCTCCTTTTTTGTTTTACTTCTGTCTCGAATACACTCCAAATACATCCTGAAGTAATTTAATAGCTTCTGCAATATTGTTGTCAATTTTATTTTTTCTTCCACAACTCATAGTTGGATGATTGATAACTGCAGAATTAAGATCAGTAATACTATCAATAACTTTTCCATAAGATCTATAAATATTCTGCATAGATTCATTAGTAACTTTATAATACTCACAAATATGATTAGGAACCATTGTACTTACTCCTTTCTTTTAGTTACAAAGAAAAATTAATAATATTTTCTGGATAAGCCAATTCAGAAAGATAATTATCTCTTTGATTAAACCAATAAGTTCTACCATTTATATCCATTTTGCAAACAAATCTACCTTCTTTATTCATTTTCCTTATTTCATTTTCATATTTTTTATTGATAGCATGAATAAAAGAAACATTAAATACTGCCTTCCATCTTGACCATTTATCAAAATTAATCTCCGCAGCAAAATACTCATCAACTAACTTTTGATTTTTCTTTGCCATTCTTTTATGAGTATAAATATAGTTTTCAAAAGAATAAGATGAAAGGTAATCATCATGTTTAACAATTACAAAAGTATTATTATTGTAAATACCACTTACATCCCCTTTAAACTTTTTATTTATATTTGCCCAAGAAGTATTCATTTTTATATTACATCTACAAGCAACTTTATACCTACGTTGTTCCAGTGTTTCAATATTTTCATATACTGGATGCCAAATTTTAAACTGTTGCAAATTAGACAACCATTTCCTTATTCTTTTATTTTTATTATACACATAACCATCAGTTCTAAAATCATCACCATCATCAACTCTATTGTCGCATACAATAGAAATACCTGAATGATCATTAGGAACAGTGATAACATAATCATCAGTCCTAACCTTATTTCCTTTTCTTTTCATTATAGTTGGCATTTTTTAATTTTCCTTTTTTAATAATTATTTTCTATAAAAAATATCTACCTCTAGGCAGGAGTTGTTGACTTTTCTCTCCAATCAAACCATATTTTCTTTTGCCAGTTTTTTGTAATTTTCTCCCAATCAGAATATTGTGCATATTCAACTATTTTCTCATTCTCATAAGCGATTTGAAATACTTTCCCATTATCTCCAATAAAAATAAGATAGCTACCTTTTATGATATATGACTCAATAATACGCCACATATTCTCATCTGAACGCCAAGGACCAACAATTCTATTGTTTACAACAATATGCCCCGTATCATTATCTCTAAAAATTATATATCCTAAAGATGCGAAAGCTTCCTCAATACAAGAATAAGGCCATAGTTTCTACTAAGGATATCGAGACATCTATCTTCAAATATTTTGTGAATAACCATTTTCCCTTCTTTAATTCTAATATTCATTTTTTAATTCTCCTTTTTAATCCATTCCTTGGAACGTTCATATTCAATCATTTTACCATTTCCAAAAATATACTTCCATTCTTCACCTTCCTCTCCAGAAAACTCAATAAAAGAATCAGGTGTTACATATTTAGCAATCTTCTTCCATAGAATATCATCATTCCACCACTTTTCAGAAAGCCTCTCCCCTATAGCAGCATTTCCATTCTCTTCAATAAAACAATCATATCCCCATGTATTGAATGCTTCCTCTATATCATTATATTTGTTTTTTGCAGGATCAATACCGGAACATTCATTTTTAATTTTTGACATAACCTTCAAACATTTTTCTATATTTTTATTTTCAATAACAACTCTCATAAAAGTATTAACATGAATACTCATTTCTTTCTCCTTTTTTAAAAACTAAAATATTTCAATACTTCGCATATTTTTGGAACTTCATTCCATTCATTAGATCTAACATATTTAACTAATTTACCTTTCTCAAATGTATATTTCCAAGCAACTTGATCTTCTGTCATAAAAATAACATAAGAATCAGGTTTTACAAATGGAGCAATAGCAGACAATAACTTTTCATCTTTTTCGCTGAAATCATTATGTTTAGCTATAATAGAAATATTGTCAGTCCTATTGTTGTTATCATCATATTCAAAAATAGCTTCATATCTAAACTGTCCAATAGCATCACGAATATCTTTATATACTTCATCAAAAATGTCAAGGCTATCTATAGCTTTCCAACAATTATTTATATTTTTCTTTTCTATTACTATAGAAACATATTGATAATTTAGCTCTGTATCCATTTCCATTTTTATTTCTCCTTATACAGTAACCTCCATAGCCAATTTATTAAATTTAACTCCATTCATCTCACAAGTCTTTATCCAATCAATATAATCATATTTTAGAATATGATAAACATGAGGATAATCATTCAAATAACCTTTCAATATTCTTTTATTCTTTGGACGTTCAACCCTGTCAAAGTATTCAATATTAGTAGAGCCTTCAGGTCTGAGCCAAGTAGCCCAATTATGAGTATAAACCTTCATTCCAACCAATTTAGAAGAAATAAGTTCCTTGGCAACCAATTCATTAAAATGATTTATTTCTCTTTCCCTATACTCAAGAGATTCTTTATCAGTTTTGAAAGTAATATCAGGAATACCAAGTTCCTTAAACTTGGAAGGTGAAATAGCAATATCGGCAATTTTATTTATATCTTTAATAGGATGATTTACACTAATTTCAGCTACATCTCGAACCCAGTTCTCCCAAATGTCCTTTTCAAATCCAGATCCACCGCCAACATTGAGGATAACTTTCACTCCGCCAATAAGAACAGGAACATAAGAATAAGCATCACCTTCCAGCATCTCAATATCAGATTTCCTAATAGCGAAATAATAATTAACACCAGGCTTGGCAGTCCATTTTTTATAGTTTCTCATGTAATGTTTAAATTCATGAACAACATAACGCTTTGCAGCGATATTGGCATGGGTAAAATCTTTTCCCTTATAGAGTCTTCCAGCAACAATAATAATATAGTCACCTTCAGGAAGATATGTCTTGAAATTCTTGTAATAAAAAACCTTGTTACATTCACTCATTTTCATTTTTCTTTCTCCTTGCTAAATTATACTTTCTAACTGTTTTGGCCACGAAATATAATACTTGAACCGTCTACGCTCTTTCCGGGCATCGGGAAAACTATCTCCAGTAAAATCTCATTGTATCATCAAAATATATTTCTTTTGAATCTCCAGTGCTCCAATAATGTTCAGCAAACTCTTTTGTCAAAGCAATAACATATTGCTCACCACCTGCTCCTGTATATTTACTCACTCCATATTCGACCATATCATGTAAAGGAATAGATTTATTATCTATATCTTCAGGGAAAACCTTGTTACCTTTAAAAATAAAATCAATTTTCATTTTTTACTCCTTGTAAACACAACTATCCTGAAACTTGCTCTCGACATCGTAATGTCTATTAGCAGACTTCAGAACCTTATCAAAATCCAGCTTATCATCCTTACAGTAAAGCATAATATCAATCAAAAGATCAAGAATATCTGATTCTTTATCCTCACAAGTGCCACAATAACCTTTAACAATTTTCGCAACTCTCCTGATACTGCTACCAACAGTAGGAGCTTCACAACCCTTACATTCATCAGAAGAAGAATTTATAGCGCCACAAGAAGAACAAGTTTCTTTTTCCATGTTACTTACTCCTTTTTATTTTTCCTAATTCTATTAGCTTTATTCCAAATAATTTTATTAGTATCATCTTTTCCCTCAAAAATACTTAATGCTTTCCCTGCTCTATCTGCAATAATATTAAAATTATCTGCACTTGTATCTGATAACTTCATTTCATCAGGAAGAAGTATGTCTCCGCACATAGTACATAAAATGTCCAAATTAGTTTGTATAGCTTTATACAAATTCTTGCAATTGTTTTCTGAAAGAACCAACGGATTTTCATTTTTCATTTTACTTACTCCTTTCAAAAATAAACAGGGACTAATTTCTTTTTTCTAACCCAATATTTAATTTTTATTCGCCTAGTCTTGTAAGGATTCATGCTGTAAACTTCATCAATTTCACCTTCTTCTAACTCTACAACTTCTACTTCCTTCATGCGTACTGTATTTTCTTCATTCATTTATTATTTCTTTTTTATTTTTGTTTTGGATTATAATCAATATTAGTGAGTGTAAAAATATTATTCCATTTTCTATGACAATTTCCACATGTCACATCCCTGTAAACTACATTGTATGTAGAATTTAATTCTAATTCTCCAAATATTAAATTTTCATTTCCACAGTAAGGACAATTTTTACCATCATTTTTAATATATTTTTCAATTACTTCGTCAGTTATTTCATTCATTTATTTCTTCCTTTTCAGGCCACTTAATTTCACCACTATCGACCTTGGATTTAAACTCATTCAAACTTTTAACATAAATATCAAATTCATTCTTTGTCAAACAAGAATAATTATTTCCACCATAAATAGGAGTAGTTTCCATATAAATACATTCTTCTCCCTCATCAATATATCCAACATGAAAATTGATAAATGGCAACATAACATTATTACTATAAACCTTATAAAACTGATATTCAAATTTTCCCTTCTGATTCAAAACTGCATTCATGTTAATTTCTCCTTCCATTTAATTTCACCACTTTCAATTTTTTCTTTTAATTGACTAAAGCTATCAACTAAATTAAAAAAATCAAGTTTATTAAGATTGATGCTCATTCTTATTTCGCTATCATAAGGTCTAATCTCAACAAATACATGTTCCTTATCTCCTACATGACCTAAATCTATATTTATAAAAGGAAAAGCACAAACAGAACTAACCGAACTATGAAAACTAAATGAATTATTATCTTTTTTCTCAAATATAATATTATCCATTTAACTTTTCCTTATATTCTTCTGTCTTTGTCTTCCAACACATTTCACATTTACTTAACCACTTTCTATGGGTTTCAGCATCGTCATAATTATACCACACACTATTAACATGAGGACCGGACCAGATTTCAGGAAAGACAGAAGTTTTAATTGTAACAGTTACCTGCCATAATTGTCGCCCAATAGCAATAGCTTGTGCAATTTCTTCCTTACTCAACGCTCCTTTAGGATTAATTAAATCCATATTTTACTCCTTATTTTTTCTACATTTAATTTTGCACGTATTACAATGATTAGTAATACAGCATATCTTCCCTGGATAAATATTATTTGCTTCTTTCCTTTCATTTTTACTAAATAAATGAAATCTTTTACCTGGAATAATTTTATGATTCAAAGTAATAATATCACACCATTTAGCTTTACCAAATTTATTTACATCATCCCAATTACAAGCAACAGACCTAACTAATACTTTTTTATATTTATTTCTATAAAACCTTGCAGACTTATGACTTACATGAGATCCATTTTCTTTTAGATTATCTATACTAATATGAATAACTTTTATAGCTGGATGATTATGATATTTTTTGATAAAATCTCTCTGTTTTGTGATTACCTTTACGTCTACATTGTACTTGGAACAGTCGTCCAAAAATAAAATAATATCTTTGTCATGTTCTGGCATGTAATCGCCATAGGAAAAAAGTCTCAATCCTCCAGCCTTTTTCAATTTAAATTTTGTATGATTTCTTATTCTTTTTACCCAACCAGTGTAAGGCAAATAATCTGAAATTGGTTTTGGATTCCATTTATTATTTCTACTTGATTCAACATAACAATATTTACATGGAGTTCCATTTCTCCTTCTTGGACAATTAGTTGTAAAATCAGCAGAAATAATACATTTATTATTTACTTGTTTACTATCAACTGACAACATGTTACTTACTCCTTTCTTTATCTTACTTTTCTATATTTTCAATCTATAATCAGTAGGCAGGGAAATGCCTATCCGGGCATCAGGGAATCTTCCATTTAGTTGTAGGTGTAGAAATAATAATATTATCAACAGGTTTATATTTTGGTTTATTTATTTCTTTTGTAAGAATTTCAACAGCTTCTTTAGCGTTATAGAATAAAATATCAGAATGATCATAATCAACTTTATGGATTATTCTACGTAGTATATTTAATGCTTCTTGTGCGTCCATTTTCTTCTCCTTTATTTGTTCAAATTTGCAGGTAGCAGTATCTGCTATTTGCACCATTTCCAAGTAATGTTTTTGAGAACTTTCACAACAAGCAACATCCTCAATAGTTTCATCTTTTTTAGGAATTCCATTAACCATAGCCATTTCTGCAAGATTACTATGTGGATCACAAAAATAATATTTAGGTAATCTATCTTCCAAAAAATTAAAATCTTTTTCATTATATTTGTCGCCTAAATCAAAATCAATCGTCAAACGCACTTTCATTTATTTCTCCTTTGTTGTTTAAATATAAATAAATAATATATATTATAATAAAATAAAAATAATAAAAATAAAATATATTATATTTACGGCAAACGTGGACTGGAAAATAAAAATAAAAATAATATATAAAACAACCTCACCACAATGATGAGGTTGTCGGCAATAATACAGCGAGACACGATATTATTGCCTATTTATTTTATAATTTTTTATATTAGACAGTAGTTGTTTCATCTTTGAGTTTAATAGGCAACTGCATAGGTTGGATTTTATTACTAGCTACAAGAACTTGGCACAAATCCCCATTTTTCATAACATCAAAGAAATTATGTTCTTTGAGGAATTTCATGGCATTATCTGTAAGTTCTTTCTTATTTTTAGAATGAGTTTCAACAATCATGATAATATGAGAATACTTTTCATCAGGATACATATCATTTTCAGGATACATAACAAGAGGCAACATGTTGACAGCATTCTTTTCCATTTTCTTCTCCTTTTTCTTTACAAAAATATAACAACACCATGTAATTATATTTTTGTTTTTCTCTTCTACAATACTACATTTCAAAAAGTCAATCGGATCAATTGTCCATTTTTTACTCCTTTTCTATTAATTGGAAAATTAAATATATTAGACTAGAGCCAGCGCCTTATCGTAAGCCTTCTGCTTAATAGTTTGTCCCTGTCCATAAAGAACAGACTCGAAATGACGGGAAGTAGCATCAACAACATCATCAGTTTTATTTAATCTCTTTTGATGATCTATATATTCAGTTACACTATTCATGGCACCCCAAACAGTCTTTCCAGCAATATTAGCACCACGACCAGACTCAAAATTAACATTCATTACCTGAATCATATCAGCCTGTTGCTTACTAATCTTCTTGCCATCAGTAATAGGAAAGATAGATTCCAAATACTCCTTATATCCAGCCGCATCAAGTTGTTTATTTACCATAGCCTGAAAACTTTCAGTCAAATTCTTGTAATAAAGTTCGGTCAATCCCAAAATCTCCCTAGCCTCTTCAACATGGTCTTTAACCCCAGTCTTATGACGAATAGAAAAACCATTATCTTTCCTATTCAAAGACATAGAAAGAGTATTGTTACAAACAACACGAATAGGAGACCAGAAAGCTTTAAACGAAAGACTTCCATCATGGCCATTAGCAACAATAAGATAACGCTGAATAGAATCTTCCGGCTTGATATAAATATCTTCACCAACCCTAACAGTCCAGAAAGTCTTACTTCCACCAAACAAAGCACCACAACACTCAACTTTAGTTCCAGTCCCTCCGATCAAATCTCTAATAAACTCAGCCTGTTCCTTATTCTGAAGTGGAGTATATTGGGTTCCGACAGTACCCAAATAAGCCCCAGTATCACTCCTAACACTTGCCCGCTTATCAGGAACAACATTTCCATTAGGCATAGTAAGAGGAACAAGATTGACATCCCAGTTCAAATGAGCCTGTTCAAGCGCCTGAATAGGATCCATCAATCCATCAACCTTAACGCCCAGATTATGCCAAGGCGTCTTCCCAGACCAAGCAAACTCAACAATACCTTCCCTTGTAATACTAAGTTCGTGCGCCATGTTACTTCTCCTTTTCTTTTTTTATTTACAGTTTTGACTATAAATTTCCATATTAAAATTACTAGCAGCTTCAGTAACAAGTTCATTCAAGTCTAAATTTTCGTGCTTGCAAAAATAGTGCAAATCAGTAAGAAGGTAAGTAACATATCCTCTAACACCATTAACGTCATCACTATAACCGTTAATAATTTTTCCTATTTTTCTAATATTCCCATTAACAGTATCAAAACCACATTTGTGACACTCATTATGCTTTGGTAAATTAACCTCACCACAACTAACGCACTTGTTTGACTGAAAATTAAGATTCATTTTATTTTCTCCTTTTTTAGTTATTCACAACTTCTTTTACAGTATAAAATTCTTTAATCATATCAAAGATAACAATAGCATTCTTATATCCCTTGCCCTTTTTATCAAAATTATAAAATTTCTTATTTTCCCAGGCTGAATCAGTTAATCCCTGCATAGGATCATGTCTACTTTCATAAACAACTAATTCATCTGAATTTCTATATTCAGAAAAAGCAATCCATTTACTATTAAAATTATCCTGATTCCAAAGAATAATAGAATGGCCTTGTTCTCGACCATTCTGATAAGAACCAATTTCAATATGATTCTTATTTCTATATTTCTTAACTATAGAAATAAGACTAGAAAGAACAACATCAGCCATTTCCCTCTTGTTGTAAATTTTCATTACTTACTCCTTATTCTTTTTAAAACTATTTAAAATATTCTCTATTTCTTTTTTACCTTCATCAGTAATTTTCCAATTTTTGTCTCCATAATCAATCAATCCCTGATCGGCAAGATATTTAAAATTTTCCTCAAATCCACTATAAGGATATTTCATATACGGATAAATATTTTCATATCTATAAATAAAAAGAATTAATTGGTCAACTGTCATTATTCTTTTCCTTTGGCACACAGACAAAAGAAATATCGGCAAAAATTTGGCTTGCACTAATCATACAAAAATAATCAGACATTAGCGACTCATTAAAAGCGTAATCAACCACTCTCTTTGCTTTATTCATATCCTTACAAACAACCTTAATTGTAACAGATACTCCAATAAGCTTATCCTCACTTGCCTTAACATTAACACTCTTCAGTTTCCTATCCCTACACAGAGTCTTAAATGCCTCAAAAAGTTTAAGATAATCAATTGTTCCATTCATTTTACTTACTCCTTATTATTCATCACACAGAATTTCTTCAATATCCTTATTTTCTTTTAGAATATCTTTTAGGTCTGAAATAAAAGATTCAGCAGTAGAGATTTTACCATCATAATAAGATGCCTTTTCATGATCTTCAGTTTCTTCGCTAATTTCTTTCCAACAATCAATAAGTTGTTTATATTTACCTATAACCATCCAAATTTCATTAATTTTATTTTCATTAATTATATCCATTTACTTACTCCTTATTAATAATATTTTTCAGGTCGGAAATAACTGACTCCACACCACCTATTTTCCCTTGATAATAAGATCCTTGAATAAGATTTTGCTGTAGATCAAATTCTGTACGAACTTGCGACATCAACTCAAGAGTACCTTCAAACTGAACAATTAATCTTTTTATTTCATTTATTTTATCTTCATTATCCATTTTTTTCTCCATTAACAATTTCTTCTAGTTCCTCAATAAAAGATTTAACTTCAGTAACTTTACCTTCATAATAAGAAGCTTCAGCATCATCTGCAATACCAATCATCCCATCCCAGTTTTTTATATTTTCTCTCTTTTTCTCAATGAGTTGTTTAATTTTATAAATAATATTCATTTTTATTTTCCATTTATTTTAATAATATTTTCAAGTTCAGAAAGTAATTCCTTAATAGAATAAAAAATAAGACTCATTTTTAAATTATTATTATTATCTACAACTTTAACTTTAAATTTATCTTTTGATCTAATTTTATCAGTGATTTCTCTATCAAGTTTAACCAATCCTTTTTTAGATAGACTAACTGCTGTTCGCCATTCATAACCAGAACACTCAACCATAACATTGGTATCTAATGTATTATTTTTAATAAATTCATATTCTATACTATTAAGAAATTTCTTCTGCACAGGTGTTAATCTCATTTTTTTACTCCTTTTTTATTTAATGAAATCTTCAAGTGCATTCAATGTGTCCAAAACACCAATATTATATTCGCCATGATTTTTACCAGCATCTAAATAAGATTTAGCTCTTTGTTCTCTAATAAAAGAATTAATATAACTACACTCTATCTTTTTTCTTCTATCAACAAGCTGAACCTCAAAATAATTATATATACCAACTTTATCATCAACTGACAAAGTAATTTTTATCAATCCTTTTTTTTGTAAACTAACAGCAGTGCGCCATTCATGTTTTTCGCAGCCAATATTACATTTGTAACGATCTTCTTCATAACGATCTTCTTTATCTGTAATTTCTTCTTCTAAACTATCAAGAAATTTCTTCTGCACAGGTGTTAATCTCATTTTTCACTCCTTAAAAATAAAGATCAGGTGGTAAATTTCTAAATCACCTGATCTTTATTACAGACGTTTAGCGCCGGAAAGCCCTGTGGCTTTAGCATAGGGTAGTTCACTCAAACCTCTTCTTGGGACTATTTTCCATATCGAAGTGGGCAATAAGTTTATAGCTCTCCTTCAGCAAAGCATAGAGTCTATCAATACACATATTGGCAGCATCAAGCTTACTCGTAAGCTCTTTTACAGTTTTATTTGCAGAAATAACATCCAAAGCATAAAGTCTATCAATACGAATATTGATAGCATCAAGTTTAAGATTAAGATCTTTGACAGTTTTACTATTATCTTGAGTGGCATCAGCAATATTTTCAATAGTCTGCTGAATAGCCTCATTTTTATCGTTAACAATTTCCTTGATCTTTTCATCAACAATAGATTCAACTTCATCGCTATTAACTATTTCAGTAGGCATATCTCGCATAACGTTTTTAACGATAGACCTGAAATTATAATCAGAAATAACATTTTCAACAGTATCAGTAATAATATCGTGCAATTGAGCAGTTTCAATTTCATTATTCAAAAAATGATTAATGATGTTATATTTATCACTATTGTTTACAAAAACTCCATTTACAGCATCACACAATTGCTTAACCGTGTAATTGATATTGTTCGCATCAAATTTAACAGCCTGTTCCATGTTCTTTCTCCTTTTCTTTTACTTTCACGAAAATTTGGACCACAATAGAGAATGCTTGCATGTCTCTATGCCTTTCCTGGCATTAGAAAATTTTCAACCTCTTCCCGCGAGGAGTTCCCTTCCTTTAGGTGGGGAGAAATCGCGGTTGACAATGAAAATTACACAGGAAAGAAACGAGTCCATTTCATTTTATTTCTCCTTACACAATTTCCTCTGTCTCTTCTATTTCATTGTTATTTTCTTCAACAATACTCTCGTTAAAAACATCTTCTTCAATAATTTCATTAACTTCTTCCTTATCCTCAACTTCTACAGCTTCATCAACGCCAATAGTATCAATACCCAACAACTTTCTAAATTCATTAGCCTTTTTAATCCAACGACTTGAATTGACAATGCACATAATCTGCAAATTAGTATACCCCTTGTCTTTATATTCTTTTATCATCTCTTCAATAGTTCTTTGATGATAAACAATTTCAACATTTTCAGAAATAGGAACAACAATATCAGGTTTCTCAACCTTCTCAATTACAATTTCTTTCTTCTCAACAACTGGAGCAATGGTAACTGGATTTTTAATCCTTTCATCATATTCAGTCAACTTTTTCAGAATATCAACAAATTCAGATTCAGTAATAGGTTTCTTTCCACTCTCCATCATAGAAATATAAGCCTGATTTGTATTAAGTGCCCTGGCAAACAAACATTGACTCAATCCACGCTTAATTCGCTCTGTCTTGAACTGTTCATTGAGTGCCATGTTATTTCTCCTTTCATTTAACTCGCCAAAGAATAAATTTCATCTGAATCAAGTGCCAACCCATTTTCATCAAAAATATTAAAATCATTATTATTTTTATGTTCTTTCATCCAAGTGTCAATCTCATCAATACAGTGTTTCATATCTCCATTCCCACAACGAACACAAACTCTATCACCATCAGGATAGAAAAGATCCATTGCGTAAATTTTGTAACTAAACATTCCCCTCTCCCTTTCTTTGTTAATCGCAATCATAATTCTTTTTAATTTTCGATGTTTTAAGTTTCAACCCACCTATATATGCTAACCCATATACAGGATTAATAAAACTAAATTCATACATCTACTTCTTCTCCTCTCCAAATTTCTCGAATGCTTCATTGGCTTCCAACATAAGCCAATCTACTTCTTGTCTTCCTTCTGTCGTCAATTCAAACTTTTTATCTTTTTCATTAAATTTCATATAACCAAGACTACAAAGATAATTAATTTCTTGTTGAGCAGTTGGATAATTTTCTTTTTCTTTAGATAAATTATAGTAATAAAATAACATGCTTACTTGTCTGCTTGATATTGATCTTAATTGTTTAATTGACATAAATTTTTCCTTTTTGTGTGAAAATAAAAAGAATTGATTGCCACGGTCGATAATAGGACGCGGTAGGTCTAATCCCTCCGGGCATTGAAAAATGGTTCTCCGTGGTCTACAATGCGTTTAGTGGCGTTTCTGGTTTCAATCCACTGTATATGATAACAATATACAGAAATAAAAATAATAAAGCCTTTTCCTAACCATTAAATAAAAATAAATAAGGGGTTATATATTTTTATTAATGCCGTCTCAGAAAAGGCGGATTAGACGGTTTAAATATATAGTAGAGGCGGATTAACAATACTATATATTTAATTCTAAAAAAACGCCCTCCTACTCACCATTGAAACAAAAAATAAATAAACGTTATCTATTTTCCATTTTAATGCTGCCTCGGTCGAGCATAGACAGTTTAGATATATAGTGGCAAAGCTCGTACAAATAACTATATATCTAATTTTAATTACTTTATCTTTTTTGTTTTTTCTGCGCGTTTAATAAAATTTCTTAATATCCTTTTTCTAATTCCAGGTTTATCAAACTCTTCAGCATGTTCACCAAGCAAATATTCAGTAGCAGCAATCCCATTTTTTCTAATATTGACAGGTGGAACAATGTTAGAATCTAAAAATAAAGATAATAGCATTTGCCACTCAATAGCAGTATCTTCATTAAATTTTTTATTTCCAGGTATCTTTTTAATAACAAAATTAATATTTTTTTTAAATAATTTTCTATATTTAGCAGGGATAGTAGTTTTAATACCTGACTTTATCCAGTTATCGAAAACAATATCTTCATCAACTGGAATTTTTGCCCATTTAATGAAATCTAAATGACAAGTTTGGGTGTCATCTCCATCGTAAATACCATAGCCACACCATCCCATTTCATGTCTCCTTTTTGTTTTTGTTTTCTTCTAATTTAATTTTATAAGTTCTTTCTAAATAATTAATAAAATGATTTGCAACAACTAAAAAGCCCATCGCCTCATCTTCTGTTAATTTATTAACAGATTTAACTTTCCTGCAAATATAACATTAAAATCATTACATTTAAAGCATGGACGTTCTACTGGGTCTCTGCGATAAATATGTACACATTGATCACATCCAAAATTTTTATTGGACCTGCCAAAGAGAAAATTAATACATCGTAATTCTTTTCCTTTATAGCAAACTGTATCATGAATACATGCGGAACAATCAGTTTCTTTATCTACTTTTTCTTTTAGTCCTATTCCTGACATTTCTTCTCCTTTCATTGTTTAATAATAAATATAATTTATTTATTATTAAAAAATATAATATTAATCAATCTATTTAATTCCAGGTAAATGTCTAATAGAGAAAGCAGCTATTTTGGGTGGACAATCTCCAAATACAACTCCTATTACTTTATCTCTATACAATAACGGACCACCAGAAATCCCAGGCATAGAATGTTCAATACCACAATCATTCATAATAACTTTGAAATTAGTTCCGATATTTTTTATTTCACTTTCAAATATATTTTTTTTCATTTTTATATGTAATCGTTTTAAATAAGGAAGAGGATCAGGTTGATCTGAATGAATTACAGTTCCTTTTATTTTTACTGGTTTATCAGAATATCCATAATATCCATATAAATAAGAAGGCAATCCATCATATATAGGATAAGGATATGCCTGTAATCCACTGATATTATTGATTTTAATTTGTGCAAAAGAAATATCTGTTTTATCTATTACTTTAAACTCTGATTTATATTCTATTTCCACTGGGCCATTCTCATTTTTTATAGAAATAGACATAGCTTGAATTACAGCTATATGACAAGCAGTAACTAGTAATTGCCCATGTTTAGTATGTAGAATAAAACCAGTTCCATATAAATATTCATTTTTAGAAATACGGCCTCTATAATTATTTACATTTATATTTACTACAGCATTCTTTTCTATTTTATTATTTGTGCATATAGACATAAGTGATATTTTTCCTCCTACTCCATAATAAATAATTCAGATGAATTATTCGGATCAATTGGGAAAATAATCCATCTGTAAAATAATATGACCCCCAACCGACCATCTTCCGGGCATCAACTATTTCATGATTATATCAGTTGCAACCGCACTAGCAATCTTCCTTATTGGCCTATTGCTATTTATAACATGAGGAGTGTTACATAATATAATTATTTTATCATTTTTATTTATCTTTCTTACTTTATTCAATAAATCAATATCGCATGTTATAGTTATATCCCATATAGCAGGAGCAGTAGCAATTATGTTTGCCCCTACTATCTTATTGCTAATTAGCTTACCGTCCTTACTCTCAATAATAGGGATAACATCTGTAACACTACATTTAACTTCTATAACCAAATCTTTAGATAAATTTCCTAAACGCTCAATACGAGATCTAATGAATTCATTTCTTATATCTGTTTTCTGCAAAGTAGTTAAATTTTTATTTTCAACTACTTTTTCATCTAAAATCAATTTCCTTTTATTAACCGCAAGCACCATCCTTTACTACTACCTTTATATTTCCATTATCATTAAAAAATTCAAACATCTTCCAATCTGGTTTATTTCCTTTATCCATTTTTAATTCTTTTTTAGCTAATTTCTGATAACTATTTACTACTTTTAATGATTTAGCTAATAATCTCTTTTCTTCTACACTTGCTTCTATTACTACTTCTCTTATAGCCGCAACAGCACCACATTCTACTAATTTAGAACTTATTACTTTCATTTATTTATATCCTTTTCAACTATCTGTTTATTTATATCTTTTAATTTTTCCCAACGAGAATTATTTGTAGAAGATGGAACATATATATATCCTTTTTCAGCCATTTCTGCCTCATGTTTACAATTATAAATATAACCAGTAACAAGCGAAGTGCAAATCAAAAAAACAATAATTATCACAGTGCCTGCAAGCCATTTATCAGATGAATTCATCAATTAACTCCTATTATTTAATTTTTTAATATGTAGCCTACGTCTATGGAATCTCTCTACTTTTCTATCATCCTTTCCCTTCCTGCCATCCTTATTATAATTCATCATAAAATTCCAAAACTTTTCCTTTTTACTTGTTTTATATACATATGTTTTCTTATATTTACTATCCTTAACACTATTATCAACATCATCAACTACTTCATTCTCTGGCATTTTTTACTCCTTTAAAAATTATTACTCATTCCAAGGATGACCAACAGCACCTCCAAGATTACCATTAATTTCTTCAACTACTACAAGTTCAAGCCTATCTGGATAATAAGATTTATTTTTTAGCTCAACTAAAGCATCTAATACTTTATCTTTTTCTCCCTCCCAAACAACATACCATATTGGTTTAGAATAATCGTCCTCACATTTACCTAAAATTTTAACCATTATTTATCAATCCTTTCTTTAAAACGTAATTTGGAATTCTGTATCATCTTTGTTACCTTTCTATTCCACTCACAACATCTGTTTCTTATTCCAGCATCCTCTATTTTTTTAACATTCTCTAAATCTGTACGATAATATTCTAAAAGACCTGTAACATAGATTTCTTTTAAACAATCTAATATCTCGCCATATTCTATATCCGACATCTCATTATCACCTATATCATAAAACCCATCACATAAATCTAAATCAATTTTTAACCTGATTTTCATTATTGTTTCTCCGCTGGAACATTCTCAACTACCGTATCACTTGTGTATATCCATATATCCTTATACTTTTCTTTATATTTACCTACCTCATCTATTTTTATAGAATAACAAAAAGAAAGACCTGTGCCTGTATATATTACTTCATGCTTGTCATTATAACCAACCATAGAAGTTGAAACGTCAGTTTGGATTGGATATATAGATACCCAAGCTACTATATCTTTTTCTCCTCTACTGATAACACTTAACCATAAATTACTATCTGGATTATTTTGTTTTCTATATTCTTCTCTTGACTTATATAAAGCAGGATATAAAAAAGCACTCAAAATACCTATAATAGCAGCTACAACTAAAAACTCTGCTAAAGTAAATCCCTTTTTCATTCAATTGTCTCCAATTAAAATAAATTATTAATTATTCTATTTTTAATTTCTTCTAACTCTTTACCACGCAAAGAATAAGAATAAAATTTAGCCAATGCTACTAAATCTAAATCATCTAATTTCTTTTGCTTTTTACTGCCCTCATATTGAGGTTCAATACCTTCATCAGTAACTAAATTAATTTTTTCATCTTCTTCTATAATCAATAAATTATCCATATCAAATATATCTTTTACTATATAACCTACAGGCAATCCTTTTTCTTTTATTTCATGGATTAATAATTCCATAATTATATATAATTTTTTATTAGGCATACCATCTATCCATTTTATTAAAAGATTTAACAATATCTCCATAACCATGTTTTTTAGCAATACGACATAAAAGATCATCTGCTTTACTATGTCCTGCTTCAGGATCAACATCATTAAGTTTAACTATCTCATCCATTTCCAACTTTGCAGATTCTGGCGTAATTTCTTCTTTTTTCATCTACTTCCTCCTTTTAAAAAATAAAATAATAAATTATATATGTTTATTTATTCCATAATCCCCTACCAATTGCTCTATCTCGCAATATTCTACTCTGTAATTGTTCCACATTTGCTCTAAAAATTTCTTCTCAATTGGACTGGAAATAATACCCAATTTTATCTTCTTTTTTATCTCTATTAGTCGATTCCGATCTTCTTCTCTCATTGTCCCTCCATAATTAAATTAAATTATTTAAACCTAACTAACCAATCATGTCTTTTAGACAAATCTATTTTCTTCGACTGTTTTTCTTTTATAAACCATGTATTAAAAAATATACGCTGGTCCATATCATCCATCTCTTCTAACTCTTTCCTACTAACTAATGTATGAGCACACTCAAGCTCTATAACATCAACCCTTTTCCTATTATTTTTTAAAATAGCCCCCAAAATAATATCATAATTACATAATCCTTTATTAAATTGACAAATATATTCTTCTTCACCTAAATTATTAAATCTAATAGCTTGCCTTCCATTAGAAATCTTCTTCATTAATATTTGATTACTTCTTTTCATTACTTCTCCCCTATGTAAATAATTCAGATAAAGAATTATTTACTCCATCTTCAACTTTAACTTCCTCAAACCTAACTAACCAGAAACTATCCTTCTTTCTGAAATTCATACGATTCGGCTGATTCTTTTTTATAAAATATGAATCATGAAATTCCCAACTATCCTCTCCTAAATCCCTATGATTCATAAAACAATAAGCATTCTCAAGTTCATATATAGCTGCCTTCCTCCCTCTGTTCTTCAATATAAATTCCAAAATATCCCAACCATCTGTATCAGAATTATTATGAAATATATAATTACATCCACCTGATTTTATTACCTCACGACCATTAGCTATCCAATCAAGTATAACCCTATTCTCTGCCTTCATTTACTTCTCCTTTTAAAAAATAAAATAATAAATTATATATGTTTATTTTTATTACTTTTCATCTTCATCTCCAAAAATCCAATAACATAAACATATACCTATAATAAATCCTAATAACATAGTAATCATTTTTATTTTTCCTTTTTATTTATTTTTAAAATTACTTTCATCAGGTATATCAATCCATTTACTTGCACCAAATAAAATATAATAATTACCATGCGAATCTGGTCTTTGCCACTCCCCTTTATGACATCTGCCAACTACATATTCTCCAGTATCAAGACGAATCAAAACAATTTTATCATTATTAGGATGAGACATACAACTATTCCATTCATTCATTTTTTTATTTTCCTTTTTTACCCCTTATTGCTAATAAATATATGGTAAATCTCACCTAAATGTACTACACTACCTATATGATTTCTAAAACATATAACTCCATTGTCTACATCGCCTTCTTTTGTAATATATACTATTCTTGTTTCAATTTTTAAACCATCTGAACTTTCTTTATATCCATCATGAATACCAGAAATATATAAATAATTATTTTCATTTTTATTAACAGAAATAACTCTAAAAAGTGGATGAACCTTGATCTCCTGTTTATCCTTATATTCCAAAGAAATAATTTTAATAAATGACATTTTTTCATTTTCCTTTTAGACGATTCCTCTCTTCTAATTTTATATATTCAACTATACCTATTTCATTAATTATCTCACGCCTCATCCTCAATGCCAATTCCTTTAACTCTAATGCTTGACTATAATTATCCTTACCTGATCTCAATATGGACAATGCTTCTTTTATATTATCTATCATTTTTTATTTTCCAACCTATCCATTGTTTCTTCAAATGTCTCATATTCCATAAAAATAAGACCAAGTATAAATAATATACCTATCCCTGTAAATATTCCAAATGTAATATCTGCCATACTCATAACCACCACCTTTTAGTCCACTTTGCTATAGTATCTCCTATATTCAAAAAATAACATATTCTCTCAACTAAACAAATTGTCAATCCAAATAATATCATACAATATAAACTAAATAATATAAATGATAACATTTTTATTTTTCCTTTTTTTATTTAGGGCGTAAAATATAAATATATTATTTTTTATAGAGTGTATATTTATATATTATTTTTTTATTTTTTATAAAACACTTACAGTTTAATATAATATATATTGTTTTTTATTTAATTGTTATAAACTTTCTCAAAATTTACAGTTGATTTCAATCAACATATTACTTCCTTTCTTTTTTTATTTTACTTATAAAAAATATAAACAAGATAGTTGATTCTATCTTTTTATTTTTGGTCCACAACAATAAAAAATAATTATTTATTTTTATTTTCTAAAGTTACTGTACGACAACCCACTTTTTTGATTTTTTGTCCCATGTCCCTATTTCTCTAATACGATTAAGGTCCGGACCTGCATCCATATCATCTGCTGAACACTTAATCCATCTCTTTTTCTCTTCATCCCATCTACTATATAAATTACATTCAATAGCCTCTAATGTCCCTGGAAAATACCCATCGTAAGGAATACGTTCATCTTCATCTATTTCACATTCACAGGATATCCATTGACCACCACACTCTGGACATATCTCTATATCACAACCATCAACATGAAACTCACCTATATTTACATTGCAATCATAACACTTTTCTTTAGGAACTAAATAATTCCGTCTCATTACATTTACTCCAATAAGATAGTTGATACTATCTCTTTTTTATGGTAAGCCTAGCTCAGAATTGAACTGAGAAAACAACGCTTATAAGACGTTGCGAGGAGACCATCCCCACTAGCCCATTTTTTATTATTTGATTGATTCTAAATTTTTATTTTGGCCTTTCCAACCCCTGCTACCATTTAACCACAATTCCCTTTTAAAACCAATTAATTTTTGTATAGAACCATATATCTGTTGAACTATTTTTGTGCTACCTATACTTATTCTACATGTTCCATAAGGATATTTACCTGTCCCATCACCTTTTCTAAAAATTGATTTTCTTAAACAAGTTCTGTCAAGTTTAAATTTTTCCATCCAAAAATTTTCCACTTCAATTTCAGTGTAGCCATTATCTAAATAAGTATTTATAGATACTGCAAAGTCTTCATTATTACAATTGAAATATTTTCTCATAAAATTCACAAAAAATACCATCATATCAACATCTGTGTTTGTAAATATTACAGCATTTTTATTTTTACTACCTTCGGCCCAATACAACATACATCCCATTGAATATTCTATATCGCAATTACTAGCTTTTTCTATTCCTATATTTTGATACTCCATCCTTTTTTCTTTAGCTTTAGCAGCTACAACTCTTGCTCCAAATCCTAAATATCCACTATTATTTTTATTAGCTATCAATTGTGTTTTTTGAGCATCTGTTAATAAAACATTTCTAACCCAATAACTTACACTACTTCTACATGCGCCTAGTTGTTTTGATATTGTACGCAATGAAAACCCTTGCTTGCGTAATTCAATAGCTTTGGCTTTTTCTTCTTTTTTCATACCGAATCTCCTTATACCAAACATCGAAATGATGTTGGATATATTTAGATTCGGCATAGGGTATAAAAATTCCTTTATTTATTTTTCTTTTTCTAAAAAATAAAAAATCAATATAGCCATTCTTCCTGGACGAATCCACCAATTTCTTGAATAGAGCCATAAATCTGCTGAATTACATCTGTATTATTTAGAGCTATACGACATTTCCCATAAGGATATTCATTATTTTCTTTATCGTTTTTCTTGAATGTTGATTTTTTTAAACATTCTTTTTCAATACCAAGGTTCTGGATCCAAAAATTTTCTATATCTGAAGAAGAATATTCACTATTGACATTAGCGGTTACAGAAATAGAAAAATCTTTATTATTGCAGTTAAAATATTTTCTCAAAAAATTAATAAATAGAATCATTATATTTACATCTGTATTCGAGAATACAACACAATTTTTATTTTTTTCACCTTTTGTCCAGTATAACATACATCCATACCTATATCCTTCTTCACAACTTTTTACTATTTCTCTCCCTTTGTTTTGTGATTCTATTCTTTTTTCTTTTTCTTCTGCTAATATTTCTTTTGTGCTAAATCCTGAATAACCTGGATTTCTATTTTTAGCTAATTGAATCTTTTGTTCTTTTGTTAATTGAATATCTCTAACCCATACACTGACAGTTCCTTTTGAAGCACCAACTTCTTTTGCTATTTTATTGACTGATAACCCTTGTTTTCTCAACTCAATAGCTTTAATCTTTTCCTGTTCTTTCATATTGGACCTCCATATATCAAACCACAATATTGTGGACTAATATAAATTGTATGTTATTGAAACGGATTCCTTTATTTATTTTTTCTTTTTTGGGAAAGATTGAAAATGGTGGGCCTGCCAGGGCATGATCCTGGAACCCCCGGATTATGAGTCCGATGCTCTAAAACCAATTGAGCTACAGGCCCGTGAATTCATTAAATTATACAATAATTATTTAGATTCCTTCATTTATTCTGTGGCTGGAGAAAAACAAAATATAAATAACAAATAAAATAAATATAATTACTTGTTTTCATTTTCTTTATTATTATTTTCTTTATTTTTATCAGGTATGGCAAAAGAATCAATAATAATAATATTTTTCTTTTTAATTTTTAGGCCAAGGGATTCTGCGTATTTATGGTCTAGCTGATGTTCGGAATCAATATAAGCATCAAAAGGTTCGTTGAGTTTCATTCGATTCTCCTTTTTAAAATGGTCCATTATTAATTTCACCAGGATGGTTATGATAATAAATTGCTTCTTTTTCTTCGTCAGTTAGGATACGCTCTTTTTTAGTGAAAAAAGTTTTTCTTAATTTTTCTGTATTTTTAGGCATTAATGAACCTTCCCAAACAGGTCTAACTAGACATTGTAATCCTGATATGCAACATGTTTTTGATCCTAGTTTCCGATTTTCGTTATAAGGGTTATCATAATCGGCAACTAAAATATGTATAGGATAGGAAAAATTGGAACGATTTATACCTTGGACTTTCCCATTACTAAACACAATGACTAGCATTTCTATTCCATTATTCATTTCATAGTCTGGATGAATAGGATGTATTTGTGATTTTTCAAGACCTAGGAAATTTTCTATATAATTAACAATAGCATTAGCTGTATTTTTACAAGATTCCATAGAAAATCCATAAATAATATTTGTTTCTGGCATTTCATGTTTTATTTCATAAATAATTTTAAAACTTTTTTCAGGATAGAGGTTTTCATAACAATAAATAATCACATTTTCATTTTCAAAATCTAAAGAGAATCCTTTAGAAATTCCATCATTCTGATTTAATAATTGGCATCGGATAGGTTTCTCATAATAAATAGATTTAATATTTTCTTTTATGTAATTGAGTATAGTATTTATGCAATCATAATATTCGATTTTCATTTTTGTTTCCTTTCATTTTTAAAACAAAAAAAAATATAAATATATTAATTATTCATTTTCTCATACAATAAAAATAAAATAAAAATATTCATTGTCGGATCAGTTGGGGTTGGGTGGAAATGTATTTTATTTATATTGAAAAACAAAATAAAATATATAGTTATTATTTTATTATTTATTTATTTTTAGTGAAAAAAGTTTTTCTTAATTCTTCTGTATCTTTAGGCATTAATACACTTTCCCAGACATGTTGAACTAAACACTTTTCTTCTAATGGAAAATAGAAAGATTTTGATTCTTGGATAATATCTTCATCATTAGGATTATCATAATCAGCAACAAGTATATGTATAGGATGGGAAAAAGAAGAACGACTTACGTGTACTTTTCCATTTTCTACTCTTATTAGTAACATTTCTGTTTCATCTGTAATTTCTTTGTTTTTGTTGTCCATTTTGTATTCCTTTTTATTATTGGGAACAAAACAAATAAAATAAAATATATAAAATATTTCTCATCTACAATAAAATAAAAATAAAAAATCCAATGGTCGGATCAGTTGGATATATAATATATTATTCATTGCCATTTAAATGATGTTTTAAAGCACTGTGGCGGCATTTGTCTGGACAATGGCGATATTCCACAGTCTAGGAATGGGTACGGTAGGTAATTTTGTTCCGGGCATCAGGGAAAATAATAGATTTCTTTATTTGTTGTTACCATCAATTGCTTTTTTAATTAATTCTATAACTTCCTTACCTTTTCTTTTGTTTTTCTGGTTTAACTTTACCGCAAGGTCCAGTGGAGTTTCTCCATTATATGTTTTGATATTAACATTTGCACCAGCAAGGAGCAACATAGCAACAGCATCCTTGTGACCATGAGAAGCTGCGATATGAAGTGGGGTATACCCATTTGAAGAATGCACGGCATTAACATCAGCACCATTAGTAATAAGTATATTAACAAGTTCTCTTCGTTTTTCAGGAAGTATATTAGGTGAGGATGTACGTTTAGTTGAGAGTGCCCACTGAAGTGGAGTTGTTTTTACAATTCCACCACTTTTATTAACATCCGCTCCCTTGTTGATAAGTAATTCAGCAATTTCATAAAATCCATACGAGATTGCCCAAAGTAAAGGTGTCATATTTACAGGGGGTACGCTAATGTTGATGTCAGCCCCCAAATCAATCAATTTTTTAATTTCCTCTATTTGTTGATATTTTACTTCGTAATGAAGCAAAGGTAATCCTTCTTTTTTCATATCATTTACATTCGCCATATTTTGTTTAGGAAATTTTTTATCATCTTCAGCTTCAGCTTGTTTTATGAATTTATTAATAATTGATTGTTCCCATTTAGACATTTTTTTCATTTTATTCCTCTTTAAATAATATAAATATATATTATTTAATTTATTAATAAATTCCTTTATTGTTTTTTATTTGTCAACGGTAAAAAATAAAAAGAACAGGTGTCATGGTTCCGGGCATTGGGTGAAAATAAAATATAAAAATTAAACAGGATTATTATTTTTTCTTTCATTTAGTTCTTTAGCTTTATTATTATAATAATTAATTGCTTTATTATTTAATTCTATTTCTGTGTCGATAGTTGTTACATTAAAATTTCCATCAGGTTTCCCTTCTTCGTCTTCATCTTCATAATCATCATTATTGCAAGATTTATATTCTTTAAATTCCACATAATTCCAACCTTTTTCCCAATCATGCTTATCATGATCTAATTTAATTTTCTTTATTTTATTAAATGATTCTTTGTCAGAGAGATATATCCAAAATCCTCCATATTTAGGATTTCCTTCGCAGAATAAAGATTTTAGTATTTCCTTTTCTTCTTCTTGTTGTTTTTGTGCTATTTGTTGTCTTTCAAGTTCTTTTTTATATGAGTTTAGGAAAGATTTAGCTACAGCGTAATCTGTATATTTTCTACCATCTGGTAATGTATAAGTAGTTGTAGTTATTGTTTCTTCTTTGATTAGATTTTCATCGTCCATTTTTATTTCCTTTTTGTTTATTTAGTAATTTCACTGATCTCGTCAAGATAATCTTGTTCCACATGTTCTTTTATATCCCATTTTTCGATATATTTAATAGTTATATCTCTTAGAAATTTAATAAATTTTTCTTTCATTTTATTATCAGCTTCTCTATCAAGGAATGATAAAAGGATTCTTGCTTCTTCGTATCCTTCTAAACTTAGTTTGCTAGAATACTTCTTCATAATAACAGAAGGTGCAGGCAAAAGAGGGTCTTCAGTTATAACTTTGTCATCTTTCATTTTTTAATTCCTTTTTGTTTATTTTTAATAAAATCAACCATTTTATCTGCTTCAACATCCCAATCTGAATTTTTTCTTGCTAGAGTGATTGCATCTGCTTTAGACATAATATTTTCTAAGTATTTTTCTCCCAATTCAATTAATCTCTTTTTTATATTTTGACATGTTTTGCAATTTTCTCTGAAATTCATTTTATAAATAGGATCATAGTATTCCTCTCCATTACAGTTATGATCGGCTCTACCAAATTCAGCTAATAGTGCATCACAACCAGTACAGGATCCATAAAAACCATTTACCCAACCACGTTTATCTTTATATATTACTTCAGCCCACCATTCACCTTGATAGGAACCGAATTCTCCGAACCTTTTAATAGTTGCTCCAGCTAGTTCCAATACTTTATAATATGGAGAATCGCTTTTATACATTTACTTACCCCTTGCTTTCAAATATTTAATTTGTTTCTTTATAAAATTAATATCATTTTTAAATTCTTTTATAGTGAATTCTTTATCTTTAATAGTTTCAATAGCTTCTTCAATAGCCGTTTTAATTTCGCAATTTGTTGCTTTAGTTAATTGATCATGTTCAAATTCAAATACTTCAGCATCTTCTTTTAGTTCTGCATCTAGAGAAAATAATTTAGCAATTATCTTGCAATCATCTATTCTTTCAATAATAAATAGTTCTAGTCCATCACAGGAAGTAAGATCTCCTACTTTTAATTTAATATTTAGGTGTTTATTAAAAGCCTCTCTAGTTTTAAATGTTCCTTTACATCTCTGGCATTCAAAAACTGTTTCAACTGAAGAATCATTTTTCATTTCTTCCTCTTTTTATTTTTTCTTTCCAATTTTTACGCCAGCATTAAATGCTTCTTCAGGTGTAGGAGGATTACCTGCTGTTACTTTACCAAAAACCGGATGAGAACAATTAAATAATTTCTGCACCCTTTCCATAGTTTCAGAATCATAATAACCAGAAAAATAACCAAGGTTCTGTTTCTCAATACTTACTGCTTCATCTCTAGATTTATTAAACCACATTTGATGACGAACACACTTCTCAAAATAAATATTAGCTTCATCCTGATCAGTTATTTTCATAGCAGGTCCATATTTATCGCCAATAGTAATATTTTCAGGAAAATCTGTTTCTGTTTTCATTTTCTTTTACTCCTAAATATAAATTTCTTTTTTAATAATTTTTTCTGTAACTAGCCTAAAATTAGTAATATTTATTTTTTGTTTTCTACCAATACAATCTTTATAATTTTTAGCATAATCTTTAGCCCTACGTTTCATAGTTTCTATCATTTTATCAGTTGGTTTCTTGCTGAATACAACTCCAATACTTTGATATGAAGGATATTTTTGCCCATTATATTTTTCCGCTTTATCTCCATACTTACCTTCCCATCTCTTTGATTCTTTATTGTAGTGTTTTTCTGCCTCTTTATCTTGACCGTCCCTAAACTCGCCTCCTAGACCATTGTTAAACCAACCTGGAGTAGCAATAAGCGCAGCAACAAACCATCCATGTTCATCATCATTTATACCTATAATAGTCTCATCAAATTTTCTGGAAGTCTCTTCTCCTTCTTCTTTAATAAATGCATCAGCTTCTTTTTCCCCATGAGTTTCAAAATCCCATCTTCCTGTAATATAAGCAGCCATCTCTCTTTGAAAATTTCCAGCATATTGTTCAGTATCAATAACAAAAAAATATTTCATATTTTTACTCCTTTTTATGCCCATCACAATAACCAGATGATTCTACTTGTCTGCAATAAAAAATATCTTTTGATGTACCAGAGCTAGTATGATCATAATTACTATAAAGTCTTTCAGTTTTTATATTTGGCTTGCGAATTGTACAGATAAGTTGTTCTCCTGACGTTTCGCCTCCCATATCAAAACCATAAACACAATTGTGACATCCATCTCTAATATGGTATGTTTTAGGTATTCTAATAGATGTTAATATTTTAATTAATTCTAAATATAATTCATTATATTTCTTACCGTTTTCAATCCTTTTATCATTATCATTTTCAATAGTTTTTTGATGATTTCTTTGAGCTTCTTTTATAGCTGCTTCATCTTTACTATTTTTAGCCAATTTCAATGCTTTATAGGTATCATGATACCCCAGAGTCATGTTCCCATATTCATCCATACACTGTTTCATTTTATTTTCAAGATCAATAATAATTTGCTCATCTATATCTGAATTTTCAAACTTTCCCATTTTATTTATTCCTTTTCGTATTTCTTTTTTAATTCCAAATATAATTCTTTATCCCTAGCTTCCTGTTTAATTTTAGCTTCTTTATTTTTCTTTCTATATTCAGCCTTTCTTTCTTTTTCTATCTCTTTATATAATTCATTTAAATCTAAAATAATAGGATTATTATTTACTTCATAGATCTCTACAGAATTAAAATGAATTCCATTTTTAATATTTTCTTTTATTTTTATTGTTATTTCATCAATTGAATTTCCAGTAATAGCAGATATATCATTTGAATAATTATCTTCATTATAAACAGTAATATTTAATACAGCAACAAATTGCTTTTTCATTTATTTTCTCCTTTTCAAAAATAAAAATAAAATAAATTTGGTTCATGGTCGGATCAATTGGAAAATAGAAAAAAATTATTCTCCACTCCATTTGAGTTTAATTGCACAGCATTGTTGATTATAGCTATGCGGATTAACAAACCAATTATCATCTATCATATCTTCATAGGATTTATAGATATAAATTTCATCTTCTCCTGCTGCTATTGAGTCCCAGATAGGTTTATCTTGTTTAATAGCATGAACAATATATTCATTTGCAAATACAACTCCTAATAATTCTAAATGTAAATCATTTTTTATTTTCATAACAAAAAGAAAATTTTGAGGCCATACTTGTGGATTTTTTAAAACACCTAATGAAAATTCTCTAATTATTCTTTTTTTAGGTAAGAAATCCATTTATTATTCTCCAAGAACAGTATCAATTAAACCATATTCAATAGCTTCTTTTGGACTCATAAAAAAATCCCTATCTGTATCTTTTTCTACAGTCTCAATAGGTTTACCAGAATGATCTACTAATATTTTATTAATTGATTTTTTTAGACGTTCAATTTCATTAGCTTGGATTCTAATATCAGACGCGCTTCCCGACGCCCCGCCCCAAGGTTGATGAATCATAATTCTTGAATTAGGAAGAGAGAACCGTCTTCCTTTATCTCCAGCCGCTAAAAGAACAGCAGCCATGCTGGCGCATTGTCCAAGACAGAAAGTCGCAATAGGATTAGAAATATAACGCATAGTATCATATATAGCCATGCCTGAAGTAACATTACCACCTGGACTATTAATATAAATAGATATTTCTTTTTCTTTTTTCTCTAGGCTGAGAAATAACATTTGCGCAATAACAGAATTAGCTAAATTATCATCAATTGAATCACCAATAAAAATAATACTATCTTTGAGTAAACGGCTATAAATATCATAGCCGCGTTCTCCGCCTTTAGTCTTTTCAATTACAATAGGAATGTGAGTCAAATTTACTCTCCTTTCTATATTTTTGTTTGTTAAAATGGTGAGAGCGGTGAGGCTCGAACTCACGGCCTAAAAGTTAAAAGCTTTTTGTTCTAGCCAACTGAGCTACGCCCTCGTTAAAATGCCAATAATGCTTTCTCAACTAATGTAGATTTGCTCATATCCTATTCCTCAAAACGATCCAATTTATATATAACATTTATATTTTTATTACAAGATTTACATGTAACATAAAATTCAACTGTTCCAAAACGTATAGAAGGGAAATTACAAGAAGTAAGAAATAACCAATTATCGCAATAAGGACATTTCTTAGCTCCATCCTCTATAAATTTCCGTTGCTTCTCTGGCATGTCACTAATACTTTTATTATATTCTTTTATAATAAAAAGAATATCATTTACAACAGATGTAACATCTTCTGATTCTGGATGAATATCTGGATATCTTTTACTGTCGCTATTGGTTCTTATTCCTCTCATAATATTTTCAGATATACAATATGTTTTCAATACAAATCTTTCTCTATCTTTAACATCAATTTGCCATTCAATACATTTTTCATCAAAAGTTAAACCAACTGTCGATTTTCTTCTATCTATATAGAAAGAAATATGTAAATCACTATTAATACTACACAATTTATTTTTTAATTCTTCCATAACTTTGAACTCAACTGACATATTGATGATTTCCATTTTTACTCCTTTTAAATATCATAAAATACAATTGATTCTTTTTCTTTATTATTTATTTTTGCCCAGTTAAAAAGATTATCAGCATCTGCAAACACTGAAGAAGCATTTTCTTTTGTATTGTAGAATGAATATCTGTCATCATGGAGATGATCGTAATCTGCACCAATTTGTATACTTGTTATTTCTCCTTTTTCATTTATATGTTTCTGAAAATAAGACTCTCCACCATGCAATGGCATATCATTAATAATATCAGAATGTCTTCCTTCTTTTAAAATTTTCTCAAACAAAAAATATCCAGGATAGATATAAATATAAATACACCATCTACTTGATCCTTTATCTTTCTCTTTATAATCCACTTCATGCCTAGAAATTTCAATTAAAAATTTATCTTCACGTTTCCGCCAAATATCCTTATGGTCCCAGTTCATGTTTATTTTCCTTTCTATTCTATTACTTGCCATTCATTTTTACTTTCAGGAAAAATACACCTCTTCTCACCTTTTATATTTTCATATACTGAGCTTCCATTTACAGTATTATAATATGCTTCTTCGCCTGTTTCTTCATCTACAAAAAGAACTTGTCCTGTTCCATGTCTTCCTTTGTCAATGGAAATAATTTCTATTTCCAGGCCATTATACATACAAGGAACATATTCTCCATTAATAAAAGCACAACTTCTCCTGTCTCCAATATATTTTAATTTAGTCCCAACTGGAAATGGAGCTTCTAATGGTGGATTTGTATTTTTCATTCTATTACCTGCCATTCTTTTTTATTTTCATTGTGAATCAATCTTTTCTCTCCATTTACTGTTTCATATACTGAAGTATCATCATGAGTGCAATCAATTATATCCTCACCTGTTTCATCATTTACATCTATAATCATTCCCGTTCCTTGCCAGCCAGGGCTAATGGAAATAATTTTAGTTTCCATTCCATTAAAAAGAATAGGAACATATTTTCCATCAATAAGAGAAGATACTTTCCTATCTCCTATATATCTAAGTTTAGTTCCAACTGAAAATGGTGCTTTAAGAGGTGGTCTTGTGTGTCTTTCCATGTTTACTTACTCCTTTTTTATTCTTTTTATCCTCTTTTCTCTGAGCTAATTCCTGAGATGCGTTAGTTGGTTTACCTGCTACTGATGCACAGGTAAAACAAAGTTCACCTCCATCTAAATTCCATCCTAACCAAAAATGAGTAGGCAATTTATCTCCATAATAAAATTCTATCCTACCACAATCATTACAAGTAAGTTTCCATGCTTTTGTCTCAACAACAGTTTCTTCTCTCATTTTACTTACTCCTTTTTGCTCCCTTACTTTCTAAAAAATAAATTAATTTTTTATCCTTCGCCAAATCTAATGGTGTTTCATTTCTATCATTTAATATATTTATATCTATTTTATTTATTAAAAATTTACATGATTCTAATCTATTTTCTAAAGCAGCATAATGAAGTAAACTCATATTCATTGGATCTATTGACCTACAATTAGTAGTTGCACACCTATAACATATTTCTTTATTATCCCTCAAATCCCAATCATCATAACTAATACTTGGCTTCTTATTTCCATAAAAAACAATTGTAATTCCACATTTAAAACATTTCATTTTACGTGGATAAAAGTTCATCTCCTCAATAACGGATTTATTTTCTATATTTTTCATTTTTCTCCCTAATAAAAAAACAAAGGCCAGATTATATGGAGATTCATCTGGCGGGATTGTGGGTTTTAGATAGATGGGAAGCGCAGTTCACTATCTATTCGTTCCATTCCCTCACTACAAGTGACTTTGTTTTAAATATATTAGCTACAAATTGGATGAATTTGTTGTCATTATAGGCGGTTAAATGACACTCTACACAAAAGAGAACTAATATATTTTTTTTATTTAAAAAGGCAGATGATAACAATCCTAAAATTGGAAAATAGATTGCATCCCGCGCATTTTGCTCCAATTTATCCGCCACAATGCGGTATCATCTGCCAAAATAAAAAAGAAAAATAATAATAGTATTTCTACTGAATTGGCCGAACAAAATACATGTTATCCTGGCCAAGTAGTTTGCAATAAGCAATATTATTATTTTTCTAAATAAAAAATAAAAAGAAAATAAATAATAGTAGTCCTACAGTTACCAGCAACAGACTACGCCGAGAAAACTAACGGTGTGTTTATCACCGGCTGGCTTGGCTCCACACAAAGGACATTATTTATTTTCTATTTTTTAATTAAAAACAGGTTGCAATGTAAAAGGAAAGCCTTCAGCATGGGCGGCAGCTTTCGGTTAAGGAGATAATAACGGAGGACATGACGCTCCGGCCCATTTCCCACCTAATATATCGGTCATCTACATTGCAACCTGTTATTTTTTTTATTCCTTCTTTACAAATCCTGTCAATTCTTTTAATTTTTCATATCCATTTACAGCAATAGCATAATTTGTTGAGGTAGATTTAAATTTCTGTCTAGTAATTCTAATGATACCTTTTCTATATTTTCTTTTGAATACGCAAAAATGAATATCATATTTTTTAAGATAATTTATCACCTGTTTTATTAATTCTTTTGACGAATTGCAAAAATTAGCTCTTTCATAACAATATTCATGATTTTTTGTTTTTATTATCTGTGTATACTAACAACCATCTGTTTCAAACAAACCTCTCATACAAGCATGTAAAAATTCCTCGTTTTCAATTATCCAATCTGGAATCTTTACTTTTTGCTTCCATTTATGTCCTTTATTTGGTTCCCAAGGAAAAGTAGAAAGAGCATTAGTATGTATAGATATGATTTTACATTTGCCACAATGATGATTTGATATAGACACTCTTCTTTGAAATACATTTTCACAAGATAACTTCCATTTATCTATAAGTTTTTTATATCTTTCATCGCAATACAATCTAAGTCTTAAAGTTCTTTTTAATTTAGAAATATTTCCATCGCCAATAGCAAGTCCCATAACATAAGCAGATTCTATGGTTTGTGGATATGTCGTTTGTTTCCTAACTCCTCCCCTTTTTCTTTTGGGGATGTCGTACAATTTTAGGTATTTATACAATTGTCTCTCTGAAATTCTCCCTAACTTTTCTCTAACTTTCACTACAGTAATATCTGAATTCCATAATTGAACTAACTCATCTTTTGTTATCATTTTATATTTCCTTTAATAAAAACAAGAAATGGTGCGGTAGGTGAGATTCGAACTCACAAGAAGTATTGCTACTTCCGAGGCGTTTTAAGCGCCTTGCCTGTGCCGCTCGGCTACTACCGCATTTCTAAACTAATTATACAACATTCTATTCTTTTTCGCAATGAATTTTTTCTAGTTGTCGCAGTCTTTTTTCTATATTCCTTGTATCTGAAATAAAAGATTCTTGTTCAACGTGTAGTTTTTCTAGGTCTCTGATTTTTTGTTCCATATCTAAAATAATAATATTTAATTTAGCTATTTCTTTTTTATAATTTACTTGAATATTTTCCTTTGATTGGATTTGTTTTTCTATAACAGGTTGAGGTTTTAAAGAGTCTCTGAATTCTTTTATACCTGAAATAAAAATATAGCCAACAATAGAAATAATAAAAACAGTAATTGCAAGTTCAATTGGTTTCATGATGTTTTCTTTCTTTGTTCCAAAGTAAAATGAGAAGCAACGAAAGAAGTTTTTCCAATAATATTTTTATAAATCCAATTCTTTTCATATCCAATACCAACCAGATTATTGCCATATTTATCAAGAAACCAATATTTGTATTATCTACTTGTTCTTCATATATTATCTGTTTTTCTTTTGGCAATTCAATTACTTGTTTTCCTAATTGAGGTTTAACAGAATCTCTAAATTCTTTTATATAAGAGAAAAATAAAGAACCAAGTATCATTGCAATAGCTACTATTATAAAAATTTCTCCTAGTTTCATAGTCATTTCCTTTGTTCTATAATAGAATGAGAAGGAACAAGAAGCATGTCGGATCAGTTGGAATATAAATTATTTTATTTTTCTTTGTTCTTTCTCATCTACCATAGAATAATAAAGGTTTTGAGACGAAAGGATCAATTGAATATAAAATATAATTTATTCCCAATAATTGTTCCATCTATTTCCATAAGTATCAATTAATTTCTGTTTATATATATTTGTTTTAATTTTTACCATCCATAGATTATGTCTATCACCTCCTTTACAGACAACACCTTCATTTACAGGATATTTATTATTTCTTATATCATCAATAAATTGTTCAGCGAGTATTCCTTCATAAACAACTTGGGCTGCAAATGGTAAAGAACCAAAAATATTAATAAAATCTTTAGGATTCATCATACATTTTTTATGAGGACAAACATCAAAAAGACGAAGTTCTTTCTTTTCATCAGGAAGGTGTTGTCCAGCAAAAGAAGATGGACCAAAATATTCAGTAAATACAGTTACTATATCAATATTTTTAAATTCTTGTTTAATTATATCATCTAATTTAGGTGCAATGGTTTCAAGAAAAAGAGGAATAGCTTGTCCGAACTGTAGATCATTTTTATCAAATAGATGATTCCTAGTTCCGAATTTATTCCATCCCTTTTTCTTGGACCATTCCCAGCGTAAATTACTCCCATCATATTTATAGAAAGCTATACAATGTTCTCCAATAGGAGCTTTATTTGAACGTGCGATAGAGGGATAATCTTTCATATAGTTATCCTTTCTTATTTGATTATATTTTTATAGTAATAAGTTTATGGATTTAGAAAACTACCTATCCATTTCCATAACAACATTCGCAGTAAAAGATAATTTCTTTTCTATTTTACATATTTGTTCTTCTAGATATTTTATTTCATTATCTTTTTCTTTTAATTCTTGATAAATATAAGATAAAAGATTAATTATATCGCTTTCTATAGGAGTGGCATTTGTGACATTGGGATTAATAAGACGTTCCATAACTAATTCAGCCGTTTTATCAATATGTTCATCTAGTTTATTTTTCATTTAATTATTTCCTTTAGTTTTCGGTTCCGGTGTCATCTGGATCAAGATCCTCTTCTGTATCTATTGAAGTAAGCTGTTCTTTCAGGCCGTCTCTGAGTACCTGCATATCATGTACAGCCTTTTCCATTTTCTCATATTCATTAGATTCGATTCTAACAACCGTATCATCTTCTCGTCCCTTAAATGTTTCCTTATAATCATTGTTCCTAAAGAGGTTGAAGATCATTTGCCTATCACCGCTCTTGACTGCGTAGCTAGTTCTGGTAAACATGTTACTTTCTCCTTTCTTATTCGTATTTGTAATATACGATATTAGACTTTCTGATTCTAAAATTATTAGCAGGTCTTTCTTCAAAAGATTCCATATCAACGGTATCTACATTTTCTTTAATTAGCCTACCTATAACAGTTGTTCCATCTGTTAATAGAAAAGTAATTTTTTTATTTAGTAGATCATTTACTTCTTGTGACATTCTTTTCTCCTTTTAATAAGAATCATTTATATGTTTTATGTATTTTTGCCATATCCTTTCAGCTTTTTTGATAGCTCCTAAAAGAGATTTAGAAAAACTATTTTCAGGTTTATAGAATAATTCTCTATTTCTCCATTCTTCATCAGGGCCAAGATAATTCTGGGTATCTGTAATCATACATGAATATTTTCCATTAGAATGTTTATATATAGATCTACATCCATTAGTTAGAACAAAAAACCAACCTTTATTACATTTCTTTATATTTATTTTCCAATATTTATCAAGCATATCCTTTGATTTTTGAGCAGATATTTCTGCTTCTTCTTTTGTATTATACATTTAATTTATTCCTTTTATATATTTCTTCACAGGGTTTTCCAGCAAGGAAGCCCGCTTGCTTTAGCGGCGGGAGGAATTGCTGGGTGATAATAAAAAATAAAATAAATTATTCATGCAGGAATTTTTATCCTCCTTGTATAATATAGAAGTAGTGATTGTATAAGGAACATAATTATGAACCTAACAGTAAAATTAAAGCTATTACCAACAGAAGAACAGAAACAGGCTTTACTCAGCACCATGAGAGCTTTCAATAATGCATGTAACTATGTCTCTGAAATTGCTTTTACTAATAAAATGTATAGTAAATTCAAATTACAAAAAATAGTATATTACCATATCAGAGAATGTTTTAATCTTTCTTCACAGATGGCAGTAAGAGTAGTTGGAAAAGTAACAGAAACATATAAAGTAGATAAATCAGTACAACATCATTTTTCTAATTATTCAGCTATGGTCTATGACGACAGAATCATGACAATCAAGGGTTTAGAAAGAGTTTCTTTACTTGTCCTTGGTTCCAGAATCATTATACCTTTTGTCTTTGGAGAATATGCTCAACTAAAAGTAAAAAGAATCAGAGGACAATCTGATCTAATATATAAAAATAATAATTTTTATCTTTGTGTTGTTGTAGATGTACCTGAACCTGATCCTATTAATCCAAAAGAATTTCTTGGTGTTGACCTTGGTATTATTAATTTAGCTACTACTTCAGACGGAGAAATATATTCAGGTGAACAGGTAAACAATAAAAGAATACAGATAGAAGGATTAAAGAGTAGGTTACAGAGTAAGAAGACAAAATCGAGTAAAAGACATTTGAAAAAGTTATCAGGTAAAGAGAGAAGATTCAAGAGTAATATAAATCATATTATATCAAAGAAGATAGTTAGTAAGGCTAAGGCACTTGGAGTAGGTATAGCACTAGAAGATTTAACTTACTTCAAGCCAACGGTTAACAAACCAAGAAAAGAACGTAGTAGGTATGGCAAATGGGCATTTAGTGAGTTAAAAGTATATGTTGAGTATAAGAGTAAGTTATCAGGAATACCTGTTGTTACTGTTGATCCATGTAATACAAGTAGAGAATGTAGTAAATGTGGATATACAGATAAAAAGAATAGGTTAAATCAGAGTGAGTTCAAATGTATAAGTTGTGGTTATGAAAGTAATGCAGATCTAAATGCTTCATTTAATATTAGTAAAAGGGCCAAAGTCACCTGGCCTATTGTTTCAAGCAAGAGGATTGCTTAGAAACAAGCTCCGTTGCTTTAGCATGGAGCAAGTGACCAAAAGGAACACCCCATTGTCCCAATGTCATATGAGTATCCATAACATGATTATTACCACAAAGAGCAAGATATTCTTTTTCTTTGCTTAAATGATAATGCCAGTATCCCTCAATACCTTCAACGATTACAATATTAGGATTATCAACTTTCTTTTCTTTACTTTTAAATATATTTTTAATTTTTTCGAGAAACATTTATTTTACTCCTTTATTTTATTCCGCTACTCATTTTAGCATTATGTTCATATCTTTTATCCGTATTAATAGCAGCTTCTGCCCTAATAGCAGCAAGAGCTTTAACTAAACAAATAATATCTTCATTAGCAGCTATCTTTTGAATAGATCCTGTGAGAGATAATATATTTTTATTCATTTCGCCCAATCGTTTATCCATAACATTGGCAAGTGTATCAATAGCAGAAGTATTCTCCTGCATATCTTTACAAAACTCACCCAATGCGGCATGAATAACAGCAGCAGATTCGTCAGGTTTAACAAATACTTCTTTTACGTCCGCAGGGCTTTCACCAGCCCTAACTGCAACAACAGTATGACCAATTTCTTCTTCTTTTTCTTCATGGACTTGACTATTATCCTGAACATCAACATGGGATTCTACTGTAATAGTAGTATCGTTGACATTGATAACTTCCTCTTGACGAACAGAAATAGCACTTTGAGCACGTTCACACCTGGGTTCATGAATAGTTTTACCTTTACCTTTTTCCTCACTAATATCAGCAGCTTTCATATTAAACATAATATTAGAAGGAAGGATACATTCATATTCACTATTATCACCTTTTATAGTTAGTTCAGTATTGATAGGAAGACCTTTCATCCAAGGCATGGAGATCATAATTTTAGAAGAGTTGCCAACCTGAAGTTCTGGACCCTGGTAAACAGCCCTGCGAATATACTTCTTACCATTAACAATCCAAGTAACATTCTTTCCACTTTCATGAGAAATCGTTTTATATTCGTCTCCAGTAAGAACAACTCTACCATAATCAACTTGACTTTTATTCATAACATGTTTCAATTCCATTTTACTCCTCCTTTTTATTTAATAAAAATAAATTATTTACTCTTTTTACGCCTCTTGGGACTATGAACATAATAACGCTTTTTCCCAGGTTTGACATAAATTTTAGCAATTCTAAATTTGGCCATTGTTTACTCCTTTTCATTGTTTTCAAATCGGTCGTAAACATATTTTTCAACTATTTTATTATCTTCCATAAATTTAGTAGATTCAATCAATTGAACAACATTCCCAAATCCTTTTACTATATTAAATATTTTTCTAACCATTTCTATGTCCCTGCAATTACAACGACGCATCATATAAGCAACAGACCTACCATATCTGGAATACAATAGTGGAGTATTGAGGACTGTTCGGATCGCTTCCATTTTTTACTCCTTTAAACCAAAGCCGATTCTTCAACACTTTCCTTATCCTCTCCACAAAAATCAGAAACAGAATCTCGCATATCATAAATAACTGATTTATATATTTCTTTAAAATGTTTCATACTTGTTTCCATAATATGTTCCATTTTTTCAATAAAAGACTCATCATGATACTCATTAGTTAGATGAGCCAATTCATGGCAAGCACTGATCCACAAACTATAAAAAGTATCTTTGCCAAATCCCTTAAATCCTTTTTTGCCTTTCCTATAAGGATTAATAAGAAACCAATTATTATTATCTTTATTTTTATACATAGCAAGTGAAGCATCAGGTTCTTTATCAAGAATAAGACCAACACCAAATTTAACAACAATATTACAAACTCTTGCCACTTCTTTCAAAGTATACGCCCACATAGCAAGAATTTTAGCTCCAGATGAATTCATATGATCTGGGAGCCATGACCTGTGCCAAGCATAATTACCTGTCCGTTGAACCATAATATCGGGCAATCCTTTGACAATATTATTTTTATATTGGAAGTTGGGCATATTATCTTTTACAGTGGCAATAAAACCATTTCTATATCTAATGGTATCAGCGGTAACAGCATAATCCTTTCCCTCTTCAAAGGACGTAATCTTACCTTTTTCTCCAGTCCAGATAGTTTCAGTTTCTTGATTCTTAATCAAAACAGACTTTGGACAGGTTTTAAATTTAGAAACCACATCTGATAAATCTTTCATTTTTTCATATACAAGAGAATCTCTAGTAGAAGTGAGAACATTGCAGGGATTTGGATCTGTAATTTCAGCAACAACTCTATGGGAGAAATCACTTCCAATCCATTCCTTAAACATCATAACCCCACGTACCATAACATAAAAGAAAGGATCATGTATCTTTTTAGTGACAACAAGTCTTCCCCAATCAAAAGTAGTAAATTCCTGCATCCTTCTTGGAAATTTAGATTCGTATTTAATACCATCATGATAAATATCAACATTGTATATACGGCAATCCCCAATATATTTAATTCCTTCATTTTTTATACGCTCAACATCTTCTTCTTTATCAAACCAAATAGAGATTTTGCAGCCTTTCTGATATTCATTTACTTCCTCAACAGTAAAATTAGATCCACTACCTTTAACAAAAATATTCTTGGTTTTTATTTCATAAGCTTTATTAGCAAAACAAATAATCTCCCTAGCTCTTCCAAAACCTCCAATAGTCTGTCCATCAGTTTTAGTTGTCTCTCCCAACACAAGAAATTTATTAATAATAATATCTTTATCCATTCCGCAACCATCATCCTCACAAATAATTTTATTTTCTTCTCTATTAGTAGTGAAAAATATATTTTTACTTCCAGCATCAACTGAATTCTGGATAAGTTCTCGGAAGAAAGCCATCTTCCAATCTCTATAGTCCCTTCTAATTCTTTTGAAGAATTCAGGTCCGATGCTTACTTGTCCATTCATGTTTTTACTCCTTACTTTATTAAATTATTTAATTTTTCTTTCTTGCTTCATTCGTTCACAAGTTTCAAGTTCATGGCGCAAATAAAAAAGAGTAACTGAAAATTTACTTTCTCCTTTTTCCGTCTTGTTTGAGGATAATAAAAAGATCATAACCAGGTACAAGAGTAAATTGTTTATTACCTGGCCATAGACATGTAATATTACCTACTCCATCTATATTTAATACTTGTCCATAACTACCAGAAGATGGGGAATCATCATCATCACAATATTCCAAATATACCTTATCATCTCTTTCTACTTTCATTTCTTTCTCCTTTCTGCCGAAGATATAATTCTTCGACAATAGATAATACTTACCTGATTCTTGGACGTTCCAGGCATAGATAAATTACAAACCTAAACTCTCTACTATTTCTTTTGCTTTCTTTGATAAGCTAATTTACTAATACATTAGTGTCAATAATAAAAGAATAATTAAATTTCATTTCTTTCTCCTTTTCTAAAAAAGAATTTATAATATAAAAACTTTTTCCTTCGATTGACAATCCGAAGCCATCGAAATCCTTCTCCGGGCATCAGTTTTTTCACCAAACGAATCGCCAAAACACGCTTTCCGACCAGTTTGGACCGAAAACGTCAATCCAACGACCATTTTCCGCATCTTCCAGCCCCCAAAAAATAAAATAAAATATTTATTTGATTTTTATTTTATTATGTTGTATAATATAAATATATAAGGAGATTAATAAATGAAATCAAGTAAATTTATTCATAAATTATCCGATTCTGAGATGAAGCAAGGAATACTCCATGTCCAGGGAGACGATTATGTTCAATTATACAAGGTTGTCTCGCGTCATTTGGGTAAAAAAGCAAATATTGGAACTCCAGATGGAATAATAGAAAGAACAATAAATGATAATAATTTAGTAAGGAAGAATAGGGCAACAATTAAAAGAATAAGAATTCATTTACCTTGGATTAAGACATTAGATAAAGGAGTTGTTATATCAATAGAACAAGGAGACGTTTCTTTTGTTGATTACGAAGTAAAGTTAACTGGTTCCCATGATTAAAATAAATAAAGGAAAATAAAAATAATATTGTAATATATAATTATATTTATTTTTTGTGGCGACAACAAAAATAAAATATCGCTTTACATAAGCGCGGATTGAAACGTAGCCAAAAGAACAAAAAACAATTCAGTCGCCACCAAAAAGAACAGGCCAATAAAGCCTGTTCTTTCTTTTTAGATGGACAATTCCCAACAAAAACCCATACAATTATATCAAAATAGGAACAATGCCATGTACGAAGCAGTAGAAGCAATCAACATGTTAGGAGAAACATTAATGGGAACACTTTTTGAGATCCTTGGTTGGGCAGGTTCATTGATTCTTGCTTTATCAGCTATTCCTCAATGTTTGAAAACATATAAAACCAAGTCTGCAAAAGACTTATCTTGGTTATTCCTTCAAATGTGGCTTATTGGAGTAATATGTCTATTCTCTTACACTATTTATACAAATATACAAACAGATGTTTATCAGTATCCTTTGCTGGCTAACTATACAATAAGTTCTTTGTGTGCAGCATTTTTAGTTGTGGCAAAACTATGTTGTCAATCAACAGATCCTGACAATTGATTTTTTCTTCCTATTGTATAGGGAAAGGAGAAAAATATGGATTTTAGTTATAGAGAAATAAATTTTATTCACGATTGTTCATCAAATAATAAGGAATCTATAAATAAAAGTAAGATGTGCGGTTGTTTTTATTGTTTATCTTGGTTTAAACCAGAACTGATTATGGAATGGACAGATAAAGGAGAAACCGCTATCTGTCCATTTTGTAAAGTAGATAGTGTATTAGGTGAGAGGGATGAATATATGTTAAATGATTTATTATTAGAAAACATGAAAGAATATTGGTTTGATAGGTTCAAAGAAGCATCTGAATTAAAAAAGGAGAAATAAATGAAAATTAAATTAGATGGAGTGTTTGAATTAAAAGATATTCTTGATTATTTTGATAAGTTGAGAATTCCTAGTTTGGCAGAAATAACAAAAGAAGAGGCAAAAAGACTTAGGCAGTTAGTTGATGATATTGATACTACTATCGAATGGAAAGAAGAACAAGAGAAAGAAGAACAAGATATCCCTAAAGTGAGATCTTCTAGGGGAAAATCAGCAGATGAATTAATTAGAGAAGGTGGTGGAATAAATATGTTAGAAGGAAGACCATTTGAAATTTATTTAGAACCAAAACCTACACCACCTTCTGTTCGGCTAATTCGTGAAAGTGATGATAAACCAATATAATAAAAAAGAAAATGAAATAATTATTAACAAAGTGTTAGAGTTATGTTAGAAAAATATTAATAATTTATTTATTTTTTATTAGGAGAAAAATAAAAAATGGACAATGAATGGAAACAATCTGATCCTATTATAGCTGAAAATTTAGAATTATTTAAAAAAGATTTAAAAGAAATAATAAATAAAAATGGCGTAGATGTTTTATCAAATACACCTGATTTTATTTTATCAGAATATTTATATAATTCTTTTATTAATTTTAGTAAGTCGGCTAATAATAAATCTCAATGGGATATGAAGATTGCTGGTGAGCCTAAATGTCAATTTTGTAATAAAAATGATGTAGTAGATGAGAAAAAAGTTTGTATTGATTGTTATAAAAAATATTATAATCATGCTCAATGTAGTGGATGTCATCAATTTTATAATTTAACAGAAGGATTGTGTCCTACTTGTAATCCTAAAAAAGATAATGAATGTCGTTTTTGCAGTAAAGTATTAGATGAAAATGAAAAAGAATTCTGCAATAGTTGTCAAAAAACATATGAAAATTTTATTCAATGTTGTCAATGTGGGCGAGTGTATAATCGGAATAATAAAAAATGTCCTGATTGTTTTTCTAAAAAAGATATAAAGGATCAAATTTTAGATAAAGTAAAAGAACCAGTTGGTATTAGAATTAAACGAGGACCATATCCGGTTAGATCAGAGAAAGAAAGTGGAATTAAAATTCGTCGTGGTCCTCATCCTTATGACAAGGGAGCAGAGGATAGGCCATAATTTATTCCCAGATATCATCAATTAATTGATATATTAAATCTTTTTGTTTATCAGTGAATTTCCATCTAATATTTACATTTTTATCAGCCCAGGACTTTGGTTGGCTATTCTTTTCTTCTGACATGGCAAGCCAATCCGCTACCATTTCAGCTATATCTAAATCTTTCATTTTAGTAGCATCAATTAGTTCTTCAGGTGGCTTATCTCTATTTTCTCTATTTATTAAATTATTCTTTTGATTTGTATGTTTTTCTGGATGATGGTCATTATTCTTGACATGATGTTCTGTTGCCTGATTCATTTTTTCTTTTATTTCTTTTGGTATATCAAATTTAACTTTATCATCTTTGCATTTATAATCCCATGCTATATAAATATAAGGTTCTATTTCTGGATCTTTAAATTTGCTTTCATCGTGAGATTTCCCTTTATCAATTAGTCCTTTAAATTTTTCCGGATTATATTTTTCTATTTCTTTGCAATATTTCTGAACTAATTCAATATGTTTTTTAGTCCTTTTCTCGAACCATCCCTTCATTTCATCGTAATTTTCTGGCCTTGATTCAGCAATTCTATACCATCCCATTTTATTTCTCCTTTATATAATAATTATATTATTTTTCTTTGGCAAAAATCCTCTAAAACCTTGTATAATACATCTGATTCTTTTAACAGGAGAAAAAATGAAAAATAAAATAGAAAAATTATTTCATTTAATTATGAATGATGAATTAAATTTTAATGATTTTTGGAAAAAATTTACTAAAAAAGAAAAGAAAGAATATATTAATTTATTAAAAGGAGAACGTCAGGATTTAATAAATATGATTTCTTTTTTAGACAAAACAATAGAAGAAGTTAAATTGTTATCAAATAGTGAAGAAAATATATTAAAATTAAATAATTTGATAGGAAGATATTCCCCTGACGAAAATATAAATAATATATTAGATGAATGTGGTTGATGATATGGACGGCAAATGCATATCATTACTTGTTCCTATTATTTCTTTTGCAGGAGAAATCATTTATAGAAATGATTATTTTGTAGATGGATCAAAAAAATCATATAGATGTAAAACAATAAAAATATTTATTCCATATAATAAAAATAATAAACATAGATATTCAGATAATTTTATTAAAATTGATGATTATTTTGATGAAGAAAAAATATATGATTCAAATAGGCTAAAAAAAGATAAAACTTTAATTAAATCAGAAAGGGCGGATTATGTCCAATGAAATATTAGATGTTAATGAAAAAGAAACAGGTAAGTATAGAGTAAGACCTTCTAAAGATGAATGGTTCATGGAAATGGCACAAATCAGTGCAAAAAGATCTACGTGTTTACGACAGTGCGTTGGTGCTGTTATTGTTGTTGATGGAAGAGTTGTTTCACACGGATATAACGGGCTTCCATCTGGAGACCCGAATTGTATTGATACTAAACAATGCGTAAAAGATGAAGTGAAAGACGAAGCATATAAGCCTTGTTTACATGCTGAACAGAATGCTATAGTTCAGTGCGCTAAACAAGGAATAAAAATAAATGAAGGAACTATTTATGTTACTCATAAACCTTGTCCTACTTGCAGTAAATTAATAAGAGCATCTGGATTGAAGAGAGTTGTCGTTTTAGACCAATAAAATAATTTATTTTTCATGTCAATTGATCCGATTCATTTCTTTTTCTTTCTATTCTATGGTAGAAAAATAAGATTATGGACTTTCTATGCTATTTTATTTTAGAATGGTTCTCCGTGGCTCTATTGACGTTTACGAGGCAAATAAAATGACTCCTAATCAATATAAAAGAAAATTTTTAACTGTCAAAGAAAATAAAATTCTCAAACAAAGTGCTGGAATTAATCATTATGATATATCAATTGGAATAGAAGATTTTTCTATTCATATATTAAATAAAAATAAATATATAGATAAAAATATAGTTAGAATGGATAATTTTATATATTTTAAACAGGAGTCGTTCCAGTAATGAATAAAGAAACAATTTTTAGAGAGCATTATTTTACTGAAGATTTTAGATATGATCGTTCTGAATATGGAGAATATTATTATTTTAGCGGAAACAAATTTCGTGAACCTATAATTTTTATAGAAAATGATAATAATAGTGCAAAATATAATTATAAATGTTGTATTAGAAAAGATTTTCTTGTAAAAGTAAAAGAAAATAAATTAGAAAAAATTATTAGTCATACTATTCCAGCGGAAAAATTTAAATTTAATAATTATATTTATTTGGTGGAATAATGAATAAAAATATTGTTATTTCTTTTTGTAATGGTGATGTGGGATTTTGTTCATTTAATGAAATTCACTATAAAAAATATCGTTCTATTCCAGCTATTCAAGAAGATGGACGTAAATTAAGCATTCATATTTTTAAAACATTATTTAAATTGGAATATCCTTTTAAATCAAATGAAATAGTAGAGAAAAAAGAAAAAATTGGATAATAAATAAAATGAAATATAATAATTTTATTATTACTTCTTTTCCTGGGCTATTCGCAGAAAATAGTAGAATGCCAAATGGTTTAGCATGGATGCAAGGTAAAAATGAAAAAGAATTATTAGAAGATATGACTGTGGAGAATACAGATTGCTATAAACAAAAATATAAACAATGTATTAAAAATGATGAAAATTTAATTCAGAGGTTGAAAAAACAGCATGTGGAACATATAGCTTTTTTCATGCCACAATATAAAAAAATGAAACCTGTTTTTTCTGTGGATAAATAGAGAAATGAAATATAATTTTAGGCCACAATATGTTTGTATATCATTAAACGATCATGAATTTATTGAACGTTATGGTGATGATAATAAATTAAATTCGTTAATAAAACATATAAAAACTGGACATATTTTTCGTATAAAGATTGTTTTAAATTAGAATGTCCATTTAAACAAAGTGAAGATAACGATATGATGGAAATAACATTAAGTGGTTTTCATCCATATAGAAATAATAGCTCAATTTATAAATTGGAGTAAAAATGAAACATGTAATTAAAATATCTCCAGATGAAAATTATATTGAATATTATAGGGAAAGTAGATTTGCATTATATTGTTCCCCTTACAAAATATTTAAAGGTAAAATAGTAGATATGAGTGTAGAAAATAATAATGATAATTCAGCTTGTTACGATAGATATATTAATTTATTTAGAAATGACAAAGAAATAATAAATCATGTAGATGTAGATGCACGAGAAACAATTTCAAAATTTAATGTACCATGTAGAAAAGCAATAAGAATATATTCAATTTAAAAGGAGGGATGAAATGCAAATTGTTATTTGTGATATTTGTGGGATAAGAGAAAATGTTAGTAATGATTCTTATATTTATGGTAGAGATTTTGATGGACTGGATACTTACAATACAGTAAAAAGAATTGATTTATGCACTAAATGTAGAAGTGAAATATATAGATCTGTTCTTTCTAAAATTTTAGGAGGAATGAAAAAGGTTGATAGTAGATATAAAAAAGTTAATAAAGATGTTAGTTGGTTTGAAGGTCATAAAGGATATTATAAACTATGGCATAGAGATTCGCTTTCTCCTATATCTGTAGAATATAAAACAGAAACAGAAATTTATTCTTTTATTTTATTTGAAGAAGTAAAAGATGATTGGGATGCAGCTAAATTAATGATTGAAGAAATTAAAAAGAGGCAATCAAAAAAGGAGTAAGGAAATGGAAAGAGTTAGCATTAAAGATTTCGGCAAGGATCATTGGAGTTTGTTGGCTTATATCGAAACAAGAGTAATTGACAATAATGTCGCTATGTTTACTGGAGAATTAGATAGGTCTCATTTAAGGTGCAATCCTATTACTCATGGAATTTTATTAGATCCAAGAAGGTCAATGAGACCTGTCCCTAAAGAATGGGATTATGGAACAAGGCTAAATGGTTATTGGAATTCTGATGATACAATTAATAAAGATAGGCAAATCCCTGGCCATGATGATTGGGATTGTTTAGAGGACTTTGAAGAAGCAGGATTAATAGAAATTATGAGCACTATTAATGCTTTTGTTATGTTGACTTCTAAAGGACTGGGAATTTGTGAGAAAATAAGAAAACATAAAGCATCAGGTGAAAACTTTGCTTCTTTTGTTTTAGAAGAAGAACAAAAGGAATGTTCTATATGCGGTTGCATGATGAAAAAATGAGAACGAAGATACTTGTCATGGATTTGGATGATTTTCATCTAAATAAAAATATATGAAATCAGATGATGCTTTTGAGTATTCAAATTACGAATTAGAAGATATAATATTATCCGACAGTCAATATTCTGAAAATTTCAAAAGAGATAGTCCTTTTATTTTTAAAGGACAAACTGTAAGGGATGAAGTTTGCTTCAGTGGAGGAATAATAAAAATTGATTTTTATATTATTAAAAAAGAAAAACATGTAGAAATGACTTCTTTCAGGACAAGTTGCAGAAATAATATATTAATTTATTCTATTTGAGAAAGAAATGACAGCCAAAATTATTCCTAATAGAAATATGAAACCTGTTATTTCTTCTTTTGATTGTGTATCAATTATTTTAAAAAATCAAATGAATGTTATAGAACTGAAAATCATACTGATTATTATGCTGACAACCCAGTTGTTAAATTAGATAAATCTTTTAAATGGAGTTATAGATTAGGCAAAGAAAAAGAAAGTATTATCCAATATAGGACTTTTTAATGATCAAGTGTATAAAAAGATTAAATTACAACGAAAATATGCCGTGTTGTATATTTTCATCAGGAACAGGAAGGACGTTAGTTCCTAGAAGAAATATAGATGTTTATAGAATAGAGAATACTGCTATATATGATTTTAATTTTATTCAATGTATAAAAATTGATGATTTTTCTTTTATTAATACTAATAAAGAAAAAATTAAAAAATCTTATTCTGGAATAACGGAAGTAGGATAATATAGGAGTAAGTAAAATGAAATTAGAAGAGATTGGATTTTATACTTTAACAGATAAGAGAGCTAAAAATATTAGCGCAACTTCTCCCATGTCGCGTTGTGAGATGATTTTAACTGATAAATGTAATTTTAAATGCCCTTATTGCAGAGGTTTAAGGAAAGATTGTTTAGGAGAAATGCCTACTGATAAAGCAAAAGAAATAACAAATATATGGGCTTTGGATGGTTTGAAAAATATAAGATATTCAGGTGGGGAACCTACACTTCATCCTGGTTTAATTGATATAGTAAAAAATGCTAAAAATAAAATTAAAAGAATAGCATTATCTACTAATGGTTCTGCTCCTTTAGAATTATATAAGGATTTAATTAAAGCAGGAGTAAATGATTTTTCTATTTCTTTAGATGCTTGTTGTTCTTCCTTTGCGGATAAGATGTCAGGTGTAAATGGACAATTTGATATTGTAGTGTCTAATATAAAAGAATTATCTAAATTAACATATGTTACTATTGGAGTAGTGTTGACGGAAGATAATGTTCATTTAGTAAAAGATATTGTTGAATTTTCTGATCAATTGGGTGTTTCTGATATAAGGATTATATCTGCCGCACAATATAATAAATTATTAGATGGTGTATTGCAAATAAAAGAATCAATTTTAAATAAATATCCTATATTGAGATATAGGGTTAATAATATAAAAAAAGGTAGAAATGTTAGGGGAATGAAAGAAATAGATTGCAATAAATGTTATTTAGTTAAAGATGATAGTGTTGTTAGTGGAAATTACCATTTTCCTTGTGTGATTTACATGAGAGAAAAAGGGAATCCTATCGGTAAAATTAGTAATGATATGCGTAGAGAAAGGATAGGATGGTTTGAGAAGCATAATTCCTTTGAGGATGAAATTTGCAGGGGAAACTGTTTAGATGTTTGTATTGATTTTAATAATAGGTGCAAAGAATTAAAAGAAAACAATTGGATGAATATTAAATGAAAGCAATAGATACCAATTATGTAATGAGAGCATTAATATATAAAGATGGATCTATTATTAGCGCAGCACTTATTTCTGAAATTGAATCTTCTGCAATAAAAATAGATGATTTAATTCAAGATAATATAAGGGGTATAGATATAGATATAAAATATGATAATGATTACGATGTAATATGTTGTATTTATACTGAATATCAAGCCGATGAGATGTTTATGAAAAATAAATATAAATTAGAAGAACAATAAACGAAAATTATATTTTTTAATGATGGGTTAGTCGTTTCCGATCTTTTTGATTATGAAATTGATCATAATGTTGTTAAAATAGAAAAATTATCAAAAAAAACAATATATAGAGAAATAGAATCAAATTGGTACTGGTCTAAAGACATGATAGCGGATAGTGGACCAGCAGAAGAATTTGTTAGAACTTATGAGGCGTATTAAATGAAACAATTACTATCAATAGATGGATTCGCAGATTTTGATTATGGTATTATTGATTATGGTATTATTAGAAAAGAAAAACCATTAATCAATTCATTAGAAAATGTTGATTATAGAGTTCATCCTTTTCATGATGTGGTTAATATAGATACGGGAGTAAGAAAAATTTATGAAAATGTAGAATATAAAGATGAGGATGAATATGAGGACGATGAATTATAGAAGAAAAATAATAAATTTAATTGAATATAATATTGCTCTTTATTTTTAAAGGAGAAATGTAATGAATCTAATTTTTTATTCTATAAAAGATGATAAAAAATCTTTTGATTTATTATCTAAAGTAAAATCTCTTCCAAATGTAGAAGTAGAAAATATTTTTTGTCCTCCGTTAATGTCCGAATGGTATCATATGCCTTTTATGCGTGATGAAAAAGGATATTGTCATTGTGGAACTGCTGGCATTGACTTCTTTATTAGAAAAAATTTTTCAGATAAGGAGCCATATTATGCAGATAATAAAAGCGGAGAAAATCAATAGGGATGGTAAAATATTAGATATATCAGTTGATAAATTAATAGATGATTATGTAGGAGAATCTGCAGATTGGGATACAGTAAATAATGAAGAGGATGCTCATATTACAGCATTCCCAGAGGAAGAAGATAAAGATTACTATTCTAAAGATTTAGATGACTTATTTGTAAGAATTGAAATAGTAAATAAAAAAGAAAAGAAAAAGAAAGGTAAAGGTGTAATTGGTAAGTATGCTAATATTTTTAATTTTATAGATATGATGGATGACGATTAACTATTAGGAATTTCCGAATAGTTCGATTTTAAAAGGGATAGTAATGTCTAAATTTTACAGTAAAGAAAAATTCAAATTAGGTGTAACAAATTTAATTTGTGGTCATGGAGTTTTAATTAGAGAAAGAGATGGAGTTATTCTTTGTCCCTATAAAGAAGCTATTAAAAAATATAAAAATAAAAATTTATTTAATGAGACTATTGCTGCTGCAGAAATGGCAGGAGCAACAAAGGAACAATTAGATAGAATATATAGTGATTGGCATTATCCAGAGGAATAACTCTCAATTAAAAAGGAGAAATGAAATGTGGAGCCGAATGTGGTCTTATTTAGAAGAAAATACAGGATTATCTGTTGTTCTATTAGTTGTTTTTGTTGTATTTTTGGGCTGGGTGATGGCAACTGCAACTTTTATTGTTGATAACCATTATCAACAGCAGATGTTAGATAAAGGATACAGGTGGGTTCCTATCCAGCAAGGCCATTACGAACCAATAGAAAAGAAAAATAAAATAGAAAACAATTTAATGGACTAATATTATGTCAGAAATATATCAAATAATATTAGGGGTACTTGCTATATTTATTTTTTATTATTTTGTTAAAAAAGAATTAAAAAAAGAAAATAAATTTAGAAATAATAAATACAATAAAAAGAAATAAATTAAGTTAGTCCTTTAGATTTTAGATAATTATATAATTCTTCATTAGTCGGTTCGGTTGTTATACTATTAACATTAGCTCCATTTTCTACTAAAAATTTCACAGCAGGTAAATTTTTCTTTTCTATCATCTTATCTAATAACGTCATTTCGGCTCCCCACTCGCTTTGATATGGTTTATTTATATCTATATTTTTTATTAATCTATTCAAATATTTCCAGTTACCTAATTGTAATTGAGTAACCATAAAATCAAACATATTTACTGGCATTTCTTTTAATTTATTTTTTAATATTTGAACTATTTCTGGTAAATTTAGTTCTTCAGCCAATTTAAGTGCATTTTTCCCTTCTTTATTTTTTCTTATGATTAAAGGATTTGTTTTTAATACTGCTAAAACTTCTTCTTTATTTCCTTTTCTAACTGCAAGCATTAAAGGAGTAAGTCCCTCATTATCAAAAGTATCTAAAAAGTTTAATTTCTTTTCTGCTACCAAATCAATAATTTCCATATTGTGATAATTAACAGCCCAATGTAGTATATTATTCCCCTTTTTATCTATTGGACTCATAGCATTGTAATCATGATGTACTATATAGTCAAAAGCATACATATTTTTTGCCATAACAGATATGAATAAAAGACTATAACCTATATTTGGAATTTCTGTAGTAAGAGGAATATTTATTTTATTATCAAAGGCGTATTTTACTATAGCATTAAATTTTTCATTATTTTTATCAGTAATAGAATTATACAATTCTTCAAAAATATTATTTTTATTAAATTTTACATCAGAAGTCATATCTTTGAAGAAAGAATTAATAAGATCAACCATTTCTTGGTTGCCTGTTTTGTGTGCAGCAGTTAGGGTATATTCATTTGGTTTGCCGCCTAAATTGTACATCATCTGAGTAATACCTAAATCATCAATATCAACAGCATTACCAAGATATCTGTTTAAATCGCTTTGATTTAATTTGATTTTCTTAACTGTTAGATTGTAAATATCATGAACAATATTTTTATTTTTTGTTTGTATAGCATGATATAATGATTCTTTATTAGGTAGTGGATCTGATTCTATTATTAAATTTATAACATCATAATGTTTTGTTATTAGAGCAAAATTTAAACTTGCAGTATCTGGTTTAATACCTTTATTCAAAATATAAATAATTAAATTAACATCTTCATTTTTAATAGCATTATTTAACTCTGAATTTAAATATTTATCTACTCCTGTCTTTTCTTTTACTGGATGTTCTATTGCTTTCTCAACTAAATCAATTATTGTTTTATTGCCTATTTCTTTTGCTTTTCCCAAATTATATTCATCAGGAATAACACCTAATGATATTATATATTTTACAATATCAATACTATTAATTTTTATGGCAATTTGTAATGAATTGTTTAATGTTTCCTGTTCAATGGGTATATTATGTTGTTTATATACTTCAGCTATTGTTTTAATAATATCCATATTCCCTGTCTGTACTGCAGGAATTAGAGATATTTTAGAAGGTTTAGCATCTATAGTTATTACTCTTTTAATAAGATATTCATCTTTATATTCTAAAGCATAATCAAGAGTCTTTCCACTTGGTTTTGCGCCTTTATCAATTAAAACTTTTATATAGGATATAGTAAATTTTTCACTTAACGCTTCATCTAATTGATTAGTTAAAATTTTATCATTTTCTGTTACTGGTTGTTTGCTGGAATCATAAATACCTTGTGGTTTATATTCTTCTATTAATTTTATTAATTCTTGTTGCTGATCACTAATATCCTGTTTTATTAAAACAGAATAAGCAGACTCCCCTGTATCATCTTTCTGATATGGATCTGCTCCAAGTTTTAATAATGTAGCCCATATATTTTTATTAAATTTAATATTTTCTAATATACTAAATAATAAAATATTTATATTTCTATTATAATTATATTTACCACCACTCATAATAGGAACATTTATAGCAGCGCCTTCTTCTTTTACTAAATAGTTTAATATATCGGTATAATTAAGCATAATATCTGCATAATGGCTAATAAAATAATCAGGTGGTATAATAGCATAATCCATATATCTTTTAAGTTCATCATTACCTTTATTTGTTAAAAGATCAATTATTTCACCATTTTTAGATAAATCAAATTTCATATCCTCTGGCATTTCTTTCTGTTCTTTTTCTTTATTTTCTTGATAATAATCTTTAAACAATTGAACTATTTGCTGAAGATTTTTTTCTTGTGCTATTTTAAATGCTGAATTTTTATCAGGTTCATTTTCATAAGCATCTTTATCATATCCACCTACATAGACAAAGGGATCAGCGCCAAGCCCTAATAAATAATTTATTGTATCCATTGATACTATAATAGCATTTTTCATATAATAAGATAAAATATTTGGGCAATTATTATCTATAGCTATATTTATATTACCTTCATCAGCAAGAGTTTTTAATACACCTAATCTGGTAATTAAAATATTAGCATATTTTTGAATAACTATATTTGGATGTATGTTATGTTTTTCAGTAAACTCATAAACACCATCACTATCATTATTTGCTATAAGAGAAGCAAGATTGTCCCATTCATCCTGGGATAATTCCGTCTCGTTATCTGATTCTAAACCTGTTGCTTTCTTATACTCCTCAAATAATTTAACTACGTCTTTATTATTTTTAGCTTGAGCTATGCTATATGCTGCGTTTCCCGCAGAAGTCCCTTCATATTTAAAAGGATCTGCTCCAAGATCTAATAAATATTGAACATCAGTTAACACTACAGGTAAAGTATGTTGTAAATAATAAGAAATAAAATTAGGAGCAATAGCATTTATAGGAGTATTTATATCTCCTTTTAGACTATTAACAAGAGTTCCTAATATATATAATTTAGTAGGTAATAAATCAACATATCTCTGAATAGCCTCATTAGGATTTATATTTTTATTTTTAATAAAATTATATAATCCATTATTATCATTATTAGTTACGTAATAAAGAAGTTCATCCTGTTCTTCTGAAGATAAATCAGATATTTTTACATATTCTTTTTGTTTTTGATATGTTTCTTTATTTTTATCATAATAATCTGGAAGAATAGGATTTTTACCCTGTTTAACTTTTTTATCTTTATTTTTATCTTTATATTGTTCAAATAAATTAAAAATTTCAGTAAATTTCTGTGGATCACTTTTCTGTTGTGAGACAGCATAATTATAAGCAGAATTATCTTTATTTCCATCATTTTTATTTACATCAGAACCTAAATATAATAATTTTTCAATTATATCTATATCTATAACACCGTAAGCTCTCAAATAATAAGTAAGAATATTAGGAGAATTTGATGATATAGGAATATTTATATCCGCTCCCATTTCTTTTACTAAAAATTCTAATACATTTATATTTTTTAATAATATAGAAGTATAATTTTTAATAATATAGTTTACAGGAATAAAAATATCATTAATTTTATTATGGATATTTAAAAATTCTTTTAATCCTTCAGTATTACCTGAATTTATTAATTTGATAATTTCTTTATTACTTTCATCAGAAATATCTATCTGTGATTCGTCTTTTCCTAAATTTTTAATTAAATTTATTATTTCTTGATTACCTGTCTGTTCTGCCTTTATTAAAGACATTGAATTAGGTTTAGCCCCAATTGATATAACTTTTTTAATTATATCAATATCGCCTGTGCCTATTGCTAAATCCAAAGAATACATATCTGCTTTCATACCTATATCTATAGCAGCATCAATCTCTTTTTTATCTTTATTAATTATAGCTTCATTAAATTCTTTTTCATCTTTCTTTTCTTTTAATTTATCAATAGCACTATCTATTATTTCTTTATTTGGCATAACATTTAAAGGAGAACCAACTATAATTTCTTTACTCTCTGGCCAATAAGTATAAGCAGTTTTATGCTCATTGTCCTCCGCATCTGGATCAGCATTATTATTAATCAAAAATTGAAATATATCTTTATTTTTCTTCATAGCAGCATGAATCAATGCTGACTTCCCATCCTTATCCTGTAAATTTACACTTATTCCAGCCTCAACTAAATACTTGGCTATTTCTAACTTATCCTCCATTACAGCATATATTAAAGCCGATTTCCCACCCGTATTACTTACTTCGTGTAATAAATTATTTGATTTTCCTATTATTTCTTTTACTTTATTCAAATCACCAGTTTTTACTGCCTCAAATAAATCTTTTTTACCTGTCTCTGCTTTCTTATCATATGATCCTTTATTCTTCAAAAATTCTTCCAATGTTTCTCCACTCTTAGCAAACATATAATAAGCAAACATTTTCTGCATACCGTAAGACATATTGCCATATAATTCATATGGATTTCTTATATGCTTTTTAAAATCTAATGCTTTTAATACCCAATTAAATGATTTACCCCCACTTTTACTTGTTTCTGGTTTCTTGTATGGGTCTTCTGGTTTATTTATATCTTTTGACCCTTTTAGATAAGCTGATACTTTATTGAATACAGTAGAAGTGTTATGTTGTAAATCATATACGTGGTCTATATATGTTATTAATTCATCCTTTTTTTTATCTTTTGTATAATATAGCATCAACCACCCATCAGCTATATCTTTCCATTTTTTACCACCAAAACCTCCAGACCAACCTATATCTTTACTTACAAATAAATCACCTGCTAATAAAACAAAATCTTCTCTTTTTTTAAATGAAGATATAGCTGATTGAAAAGAAAAAACATATCCAGTAGATAAAGGATTTTCAGTTATCCTATCTTTACTTCTTGGCGCAAACTTCTCATTTTTCAAATAAAATTGATATTTAGTTGTGTAGTCTTTAAATTGCTCTATTATTTCTTTATTATCAGTCAATCCTTTTACTATATTTAATACTTTATCTGGACCATTATGATCATATATATGTCTTGTTTCCGCACAAATAGAAAAAAATACAGCTTCAAGTAAATCTTTTCTAAGGAATGGAAGTAATTGATTCTGTGCCTGTTCAATTGAATAATCTAAATAATCTTCTTCTCTGTGAAAATAGGTGGGAGTTTCCATTTCATATTCAAAATCACCAGTCCTGATTTTAGCTTTAGTAGATAATGGAATCATCATGGACAGAGCATAAAAATCAAACATTAAAAATTCTTTATCTTTGGGTAATACGTATTTAAATTCACCTATAGCTGATTTTTTGAAAAATTTCTGATACCAAGTCATATTTTTCTCCTATTTCCAATATAATTTATATTCTTTTTTATTATATCCTTTTCCTTTGTTTTTTTCTTGCAACAAAACCACTGAAACCCAATACAATGAGATAGATTCATCTCAAAAAAATAAGAAAGGAAAATAAAATATGCCAACATATGAATATTTTTGTCAAAAATGTAATAAAAAATTTGATTATTTCCAGTCTATGAGCGAAGAATTATTAGGTAAATGTCCAACATGTAAAAGCAAAAAAATAGATAGATTGATTGGTTCTGGTGGTGGAATTATTTTTAAAGGAACTGGTTTTTATTGCACTGATTACAAAGGAAATAAGGAATCGGATAAAAAAGAAGAAAAGAAGGAAAAATAATCATGGTAGTAAATAATCCTGAAATCGCAGGATACACTAAAGGTAAAACAAATATGTGTTTTAAAGCAACAATAAATGACAGAATTATATATTTTGATATTATACAGGGAGATATAACAAAACAAAATGTTGACGCCATTGTCAATGCCGCACACGAATCATTATTAGGAGGTGGTGGAGTCGATGGAGCTATCCACAGGGCAGCAGGACCATCTCTATTAGAAGAATGCCAAACTATGAAAGAAATAGAACCAGGTATTAGGTGTAAAATAGGTCAAGCATACATAACAAAGGCTGGAAATCTACAGGCAAAACATGTAATCCATACAGTAGCTCCTAAATTTATAGGATATAAAAAAGAAAATAATTATATCAGTATAAATAATATAGATAATGAATTAGAAAATTGCTATATCAATTCTATTAAATTAGCTATAAAAAATAACATTAAAACTATTGCTTTCCCTTCATTAGGAACAGGCGGGCATTCATATCCAATAGAATTAGCAGCACCTATTGCAATCAAATCAACTATAGAAGCATTAAAAGAAAATAAAGAAATAAAAGCAGTATTATTTATATGTTTCAGCAAAGAAGATTATCATATTTATCTAAAAAATATGATGGATATAATATTTAATAGAGGAGAAGTTAAACCAAATAAAGAATAATAAAGTAAAGGACAAATAATATGAATAATGAAGATTTCAACAATAGCATTATTCAGTATTTTGAATCAAAAATAATTAATTCAGATTATATATCAAACAATATATCAGAATCACAAAAAATATATAAAAATAAAATAATAATAGATTCTATTGTATCCTTTATACTTTTTATTATAGTCAGTACCTGTTCTTATTTTATGTTTTATTCTAATGTAGATATTGGCCTAGTAGCTATATTATATCTACCTGTTTTACTTTTTCTTTTTATTATTCATTCTTTATACCTAAATTATATAAAATATAAAAAATTAAATAAAGAAATGGAAAATGAAAAATTTTCTAAATTAAATTGGATTAAAATGAAAGAAGATATTCTTTTATTGGCAAAAACCAAAAATAATTAATTTTTTGGCATATCTCCATCAAATCTAATGTATAATATATAAAGAAATAAATTATTTATAGGAGAAGAAAATGACAGGATACGATTATTTTATTGTTTTATTTATTTTATTTTTAATTGTTGATTTTATTTATGCTTATAGTTTATATAGTGAGCTAAAAGATAATATGAATACATTATTAAATTATATAAATTTCACAATTATTAACCATATTGTTTCAAATAATCCTATAAAAGATAATCGCTGGATTTTGAGAAATGATGGTATTTTTATAGCTAATTTAGCAAGTTTTCTTACAGAAGAAGAAAAACAAAATAAAAAACATCCACAAAACATAACAGATCCTTGGAACAATTTAATAGAAATGAAAGAGAGCACACGCACTGTAATGTCATCTGGAAAATGTATTGGATACTGTCATTATGAAGCAATAAAAATTATAGAAGGAAAAGAATTTTTATTTTTATTAATTTAAAAGGAATAAAAAATGAGTCAAAAAACAGTCAGTAATATAAATAATTTATTAGTATGCCCTGAATGTAAGTGTTCATGGGACGATGGACCAATACCGGAAAAAGATAGAGATAATTATAGTTATCCTTATAGATTCTCTCGTTTAATAGGCATTGAATATCAAGGCGAATATGACGGAATCTCTGCTTGGCAGTGTCCTGATTGCAAAACAATTTGGAACAGGTTTTCAGGAGAAAAAGAATGAAAATGAGAACAGGGTTTGTTTCCAATTCAAGTTCATCTTCTTTTATTGTTTCAACAAAAGATTATGGATCTGTTTTTGATTTGGCTAAATCTATGATTGATGACAGGAATATTTCATGGAATACTGATTACGATGATAAAGGTAAAGAAATAGTGAATCTTGATGCTATAGATCATTCTCTTGTAGAAAAAATAAATAAATCAAAGTTAGATAAAAATACTCCTATTGCTTTCACTACTACTAACTATGATTCTTTTATTGTGAAAAGAGGTGATTATTACTTAGTTTCTACTTGCCATAATTATGAATTCTCTTGTGAAAAGAAGTGTAAATCTCTTTTTACAATACCAAAAGAAGCAGAAGATATAGAAGCAGTATTTAAAGAAATTCATGGTCCATATTATCGCTTCCCTTGTCCTGTAGATGAATTTATGGATTTTATGAAAAACTATTTACAATATGCTAGTGAATTTTATTGGCCAGAATATTGTTCTTTTGTTAAACAATTCTATAGGGGAAGATTTTACAAAGATGATATGTGTAATGAACATTTTAGAAGAAAATCAGAAATAAAAAAAGAAGATTCTAATGAAATAATAAATCGCTGTTTTGATTGCTTTAAAAAAGAACTTAAGGAGAAAAAGAATGAAAATTAGGACTGGGTTTGTAAGTAATAGCTCTACTTCTTCTTTTATAGTTGCCGGATATATTATTAAAAGATTTAATAATGAATTAGAAGATATGATGCTTTCTTTGTTTCCAGAATTAAAAGATATGCCAATTAATACAAGAGCATGTAGAATGGAAGATTATGCCAGTGGTGGTAATAATGAAATTTTTATTATGAAAGAAGAAGATAGTAATATTATAGTTGGAAGTAAAATAGCTCATATAAGAGAAGGGGGCAGGTGTGAATTAAAAATGGATTATATAAATAAAAAAATAAAAGAAGCAAAGTTAATTGGAGAAAAAATAGGATTGACAATTGAACCTGTTTTAATTTCTCAAATTAATATGGAAAACATGTAATGAAAATTAGGAATGGTTTTGTTAGTAATTCTTCAACTTCATCTTTTATTACAATTGGGTATAAAAAGAAAATGGATAGAGATAAGGTAGAAGAAATAATGATTTCTTTATTTCCTAAATTAAAAGAAATTAAAGAAAAAGGTAAGGACTATGAATTCGAAGATACTATGCTTAATGAAATGAGCGGTAATAGAAGTGATATTTATATTCAAGAATTAGAAAATAAATCTGTTGTAATAGGAGTAAAAATAGCAACTATGTCTTCTGATGGTGAAAGTTTTCCAGAAAAAGAATTTGATATTAATAAATTATCTAATAGGGCTAAAGAAATAGGAAATATGGTAGGAATCAACGAAGAACCAAGAATAATTATAGGAACATATAGTAGTTAAATATATTTATTTTTTACTATAAAGATTATGCGCGTGTGCTAATTAATCTTTGTAGTAGTGTGCGCGGCAAAAAGGAGAATTGTAATGGGAATCCTGAATGACAAAGTTGTAGAAGCAGGGAAGATTATTGATATTTGTTTTAAAGATGAAGATTTATATCTTTATACTGGAAAGTTTGACCTAATTGATGAATGTCAATATGTTTGGTTTGTTCTGAAAGAATTAGGTGTATATGTTGACGATGATGATTCTCATAATATTCTTTTATCTAATGAATGTAAAGAAGGTGACGCCCGACGTATTTTTTGCGAAAAAGGACCAAAAAGTATATTTTTAGAAGATAAAATTACAGAACCAGCAAGAATACCTATTCCAAGGTTTAAGCAGATATGGAAAATTTTAAAAAAACCTATTTCTTCTATTCCTATAGACTACACAGTAGAACAAAGAGCAAAAAATGCAAATTCCGTTATAGAAAAAGAAATAGGTTATGCTATTGACCATATAATTAGTCTTGTTCATAAAAATAATATATTGCCTTTGAAAGCATTTAATTATGATTCATCAACAGGAAAGAAAAATTTAGCAATAGAAATATTCATTAATGAATTATCTGTTGCACTACGGTATCAAATATTTAGAAAACTTCCTAATTGAAATTATTCTACAACAATAAAGGGGAACCAATGGTTCCCCTTTATTTAATTAAAATAAAATATTTTATTCATCATCATCTTCTTCAATTGAATTTTCATATTCAGCTAATTTTTCTAATGCTTCTTCATCAAAAAATAAAGTTATACAATATTTTTTAATTAAATTGGCAAACTCTAAAGCTTCTGCATCTGTCATACTATTTTTCTTTAATATTATTCTCTGTGTATGAACTTCATCTTTTTTAATAACACTGTGAGATAATTCCAATAATCCTTCATTTTCTAAATATTTTACCTTGAGTTCGCTTTTGTCAGCCAACATGAAAGAGGTTTCATGTATTATAGACATGATTCGTCCTCCTGTTATCTCCTGTTTATTATTCGTAAATAAAATATTATTTTCCTTTATTTTTATTTTTGCAAAAAATCATTAAAAAGTCGTATAATAGATATATGGTAACTACTATAAAATATCCAGTAATGAATGAGATAGATGTAATAGAATATCAGAGACAATTTGGCAATGTAGTAAGATATGATTTTAATAGATTCAAAGATGGTCTCGAACCAGTTGAAATAGATAAATTAAATAGGGAATTAAATAATATTGATTTATTAGATGCTACAATAAAACAACATGCCAGGAAGAAAGCGGAGAGTATATATGAGAACAATAAAGATAAGACAGTTATTTTTGGTAGTAAAAAGAATTTTTGGGATATTAAATATAAAAAGATAGATATTGAGGAATATAGAGAAAACAGGTTGATGCCTTTCTATATAGATGGAGATAAATTACATAAAGGAAATAGAAAATTCAGATTGGATATTATTGAAAATAATAGAATTTTATTCAGACCTAATAAAGATACGGAATTTGTAATACAATTACCTAAATTAAATAAAAAGAATAAATATATATTATATTTGTTAGAAGAATTATGTAATAATAATAAAATTGCTTTTACTTGCGAATTAACTAATGATTGGATTTCTATAACATATGATGAAAACATATTAAAAATAGAAAGAAAACATTTTGTAGAAGATAGAATATTATCTATTGACTATAATCCTAATTATGTAGGGTTTACTGTTTGTGATTATGATAAAGAAAATAATCAAATTATTATATATAAGGAGATAATAAGTATAAAAGAAATTAATGATATAAATACGAAGGGATTGAGTTCAGAAGATAAAAAGAACATATATAAGAATAACAAGAGGAAGTACGAAGTTTTTCAGATAAACAAACATCTTATTCAATTATGTTTACATTATCAAGTAGAATATCTTGTTTTTGAGAAATTAGATATAGAGTCAAGTGATAAAGGAAAGGGTAGGAGATATAATAAATTATGTAATAATATGTGGCTGATAGGGAAGACAATAGAGAATATAAAGAAATTATGTAATATATATGATATAAAATATATAGATATATTACCTCATTATAGTAGTTTTGTTGGACAATTTCAGAATGAGAAAGATTTTGATAGTGTAGCTGCAAGTCTGGAACTTGGTAGGAGAGGAAATTTATATAGTAAGATTTATAAAAAGAAGATAATGCCAAAAGTTGATATAATGTATCCCAAGTATAACAAAGAAGAACTATCTACCCGTTGGAATGGACATGATAGTTGGTGCGATATCCTTGTTGCAAATACTTGGTATGATTTATATCAACTGATAAAAAACTCTGGAAGTAGTTACAGAGTTCTTTTCAAACCTAACGGTTTGAAGAGTTTGAGGTTAAAACATATGAAAAGCAAGGTGATAAGATATTTTCCTGCTTTTCATTGTTCTAAATAACTATAATGGACATGTAGGACTCCTTTTGAGCCAAAAGAATATATCAATTATATATTCTATATTTATTTTTATTTTCCTTTTAGGAGAAATAGAATGAAAGCAAAGATTTATGAAATTAGTGTTTGCACAGATATAATTCATGGTTGGCATAAAACAATAAAAGAAATATATATTCCAGGATTAAAATTATATATAAATAAAGAAGCAACATTTATTGGTGAAAAGGAAGATAATAGATTTAAAGAATCTGCAAATATAAAGGAAATAGTATTATCTAATAATGATTATGAAGATTTAGTTGAACTGAAAGAAATTTTAATTGCAAAAATAAATATAGAAAAAAAGATGATTAAAAAATTTGAATTAGATGAAGATTTCAGTAAAAAAGATATGAAGAAATATGAGCAACATTTTAAAGGGAAAAGAAAATGAAGAAAAGTAAAAAGAAAACAATGATACAAACAAAAACTAAATCTACTTACACTTGCTCTATGTTCTACAAAGACCTTAAAGATAACCTAAAAGTCTGGCGTGTCAAAACCTACAGAACTACATCTCCTCAACAAGCCACAAAGAACTATGTCGATGATATTGACCTACCTGGCGGGATTCCTCTTGGACCTTACTACGCTTATGTGAAAAATAAAAATGGTATAATAAAATTATTCGCTGTAACTCGTTGCTATAAATGCTTTTATACAACAAAAGAAGAAAAAATAGAAAAGGAGAATGAATATGAAGAAAATCAATAATTCTATTTTTTGTATGAATACTGAATTATATTATGCTAAAGAAGTAATTAAACATTTATTTCCTAATATTGATGAACAAAAACAGATAGAAAAAGCAAATATATTATTCAAAGAAATATATAATATTGATTTATTAGATATATTAAAAGAAAAGAAACAAATTATTATTAGAAATAAAAAGAATATTGATGATGTATTACCTGGCTATAATAAACTAACTGAAGAAGGGAAAAGAAAAAGTAGTTTTACTATAAGTCAAATAGCTGTACTTTTTTCTAATAAATTAAAAGATACTGTTTTAAACGCAAAAGAAATGAATTTATTGTTAGAAAAACTTGATTATCAAACTAGGAATTATGTTGAGAAAAGTAGTCTCCACAAAGGACAAAAATCACTAAAATGGTCATTGACAGAAAAGGGAATTCCTTTTGCATCAAATGTAGTTGTTGGTTCCCAACCTGTCCCTGTAAAAACAATACTCTGGAACGAGTCTATAATTTACGAATTGTTAAAACATATTGATATTGATGAAATAATTGATTCTTTATATTTTTAATTGATTATCTATATATTCTATTTTCTTTTCTACTGATCTTATTTTCATTAAAAGATCCGATTTCTCTCTTATTAATTGAGAACGCATCTCAACTAACCTGGTTTTATCTTTAGCAACTGGTTCAGCAATCTTATTCAAAGAATTTCCCTCCCAGTTAGATTTTTTATACATTATTTTCCTCTATAGAATTAAATTGTTCCTTAATCTCTTTTTCTGCCGTTTTAAATGCTTTATGATACATAATTCTTATTTGCTCCCCATCACAAACTTTCTCTGCCATTCTCCTACCTAATGGAGTCTGGCACATTTCTGTATGCTTTTTTATATTATCCTCTATAACACTTTTAACATGATTTTTCCACTCACCCATTAATTCATTAAAAATAAATTCTTTTTCTTCTTTTGGTTTATCTTTTAATATTTCATAAAAAGTATACATAGTAACTAATTCATGGAATTCAGAAATAAGAACAGAGGCCCAATCATGATTTTCTGTATCGTTCATTACATTTTCCCAATATTCTTGATCATCCATTACATTTAATTCCTTTTATTTAATTTTTAATTTAGCACTCGAAGAAATAATAATAAAATTATTTATAGAAGCAACATTTTTATTTTTATTTTCAAATGCTTTTTGCGCTGCTATTTGTTCAGGTGTCAATTTCTTTTTTTGTTTCTCAACACCTTGAAGATTTGAAGGTGAAAATGCTTGATAATTAACATTTGTTGGTTGATTCATTTGTATAGAAGGTTTAGCTGGTTGTATTTTAGTCGAAGGAAACCTTTCCTGATTAGAAATATTTGATTGAGATTCAGGGAGAACTGGTTTACGAGAGACATTAACAGGAGTTTCTTCTTTTTTAGAAAAGAAATTTTTAAATTTTTCCCATCTACTTGGTTGTGCAGTTTCAGATTGAGCAGGAACGGTATTTTTAGTAACCAATGGTTTAGCAGGTTGAATAGTTGTTTTTGTACTTGGAGTAGTTACTCTTTCAACTTTAGGATTTCCATCCCTAACATTGATTCTTGCGTATAATAAAGCAGGTATCACTTTTGCAGCATGTTGAGGATTATTTTTAATAGCTTTAATTAAATAAGGATCAATTCCAGGAATACTCTCAAGAAACATAAAAATTTTTACTATAGCATTTTGAGGTAAATTCTCTGCTTTACCTGTAGGAGAATTAGTTTTAACATATTGTTCTATTTTTTCTTTTATATTTGGAGCTAAACTAATAACTCTCTCTGCAAATTTATTCAAAGCTAAAGAACTAAAAATAAACATATATCAATCTCCTAACTATATTATATATTTATTATTCAGAAATTGTTCTTTCTTTTCCTTTCCCTTGTTGTATAATTCTTTCGTATAGAAAAGGAGAAATAAATGAAAAAATATAAATTAGAAATTAGTGAGAATCAAGCTATAGCTATAAATATAGCACTTGAATTATTTGCAAGAGTAGGCATGGGACAAATAAAATTTGTGCAAGAATGCTACTATAAAAAATGGAATTCATTCAAAACAAATTGATAATTATTATAGAATTTCTTGGGATGACATCTGCAAGTGATAGATTTACAAAAATATAAAAATAATTAGAAAATAAAAAAGGAATTTTTATTTATGTATCAGAACTATATAAATAGGATTATAGTAATGTCTAAAAATAGGAGGCTATGAATGAGTAAACAAGTAAATATAACGATGTCTGAAAGTTGGTTGATTCAACTAAAAAGACTTTCCAGAACTCTTTCTGTTGATGTTGATGAAACTATTACTTATCTCGACCTAATACGAGATGCTATAAAAGAAAAATATAATTTAGTTGATGATGTAGATAGTGAACAGGATAAAGATAAGGTATAGGTAATGGTAATAAAAGCATTTAAAGTTGAATTAGATCCTAATAATGAACAATTTACTAAATTATTGCAACATGCTGGTTGCGCTAGGTTTGCTTATAACTGGGCAATGGATTATATGCAAAATAATTTTAATAATAAAAGATTAGAGGAACAAATTCATTTAGCAGAGAGGCGAATAGGATATTTAGTAGATTATACAGAGGAAGAATTAAAAGAATATAGGAAGGAATTGAATAAAAGATATTTATATCCCAGTGCTATGACTTTACATAAAATATTATTATCGAAGAAGGAGACGGAGTTTCCTTGGATGTATGATGTTTCTAAATGGAGTCCTCAAAATGCTCTTATTGCTTTACAAAAAGCCTATGAGAATTTTTTTAAAATAATATAATATCCAAAGAAGAAAAGAAAGAGTAAGAAGAGTAAGA